>Ga0193962_1000008_pt1 | contig 143105 bp, 144 predicted proteins | sample FB_5_MG_FD_140335 | JGI IMG/M metagenome (GOLD analysis project Ga0193962, IMG submission 140335) | Microbial mat bacterial communities from the Broadkill River, Lewes, Delaware, United States - FB_5_MG | ecosystem: Environmental > Aquatic > Freshwater > River > Microbial mats | place: USA... | reverse complement strand
GGTAGTGGTAAAAGTGCAAAAATGATGACTTCACTTGTTCCTGTAGGTTATGAACCAGAAGAAGGGCATGAACACTAAATTGAAGTATTTTTTTACAATAGTATTATTCTTAAGTAGTTGTCTTCAAGCGGACAACTACTCTTTGGATAGTATTTCTATACAAGCACAAGAGGAACAACTTTCAGATAAAACAATAAAAAAAACCCAAGAAGCAGCAAAACAAGCTAAAGGGGAAACACTTGGTGATTTTGTTGAAGATGAACAGTTTGTGGATTCTGCGAGTTATGGACCTGCGGTTGGTCGTCCTGTTATAAAAGGTATGGACGGCTACCGCGTTGGTATTGCCAATGGAAATATTATTTTAAATGATCTATCAGCTATGAGTCAAGACCATGCAGTGGGGGTTATGGCACGTTCTACTCAACGTATAGAAGTGATTAAAGGACCTTCTTCACTTCTTTATGGAAATTACAGTGGTGGAGTTATTCATGTTCTTGGAGAAGAGCATGAACAAGATCTACTTAAACAAGGTTATTCTCTTGACCTAAGTTCTCACTACGGTTCAAATGGCGCAGGGTATTCAGGTGGATCTATTCTTAGAATGAGTGATTATAATGTGTCTTTTTATCTGAGTAGTTTTTACTCTGAGGGAACATCTTATAAAGATGGTAGTCAAAAAGAAGTAAAAGATACGGATTCTCTTTCTTTACAATCTCACATGGTTTTAGGCTATCAACTTAATCCAAACAATGTTATTAAATTCTATATGGATACACTTGAAAAAGAGTATGGCATTGCTAATTCAACGCTCAAACGTACAAGTATAGATATGCAACAAGAAACTTTTGGATTGGTATGGCATAACAAAGAACTTTTTGAAGGTCTTGAACACTTGCAAACAGAACTACGCTACAGTGACTATCTTCATTCAGAACTTGAAGGTGGACGTGCCGATGGTTTATTTGGGCAAAAACAGTTAGGTATTTCTACCCATATGGACCTCGTCTCAAAAGAATGGATTTTTGAGTTACATGCACAGTATTTAGCAAGTCAACTCGAAGTTTGTCACGAACATGGAAAGTGTACATCATTTTATGACGCAAGGCGTACAAGTATTGTCGATGGTGTAGAATTGGAAAAAAACCTGAACACTTTAGGTTATCTTTTTTCACACGGACACCCTATGCCAAATATAGATGAATCAACAGCTCAACTAGGCTTAAATGCTAATACTTTTTTAGACGATGATACAGAATTTAGTACAACACTTAGGTTGGAACATCGAAAGATTACTCCAGATAGTAAAAATATTCAAGAGGTTTGGCTGGTTACACCCGCAATAGATCCAAATTATTATGACATCTTAGAAGATACTTCTTTAAGTGCATCAATGGGAGTAATAGCAGATCTATCAGATACTTTTAGTTATCAGATCTCATTAGGTTATATTGAACGTTTTGCATCTTCTTCTGAAATCTATTGGAATGGGTTTCATCATGCTACTGATAGTTATATTTTTGGTAATACAGATTTGGATAATGAAGAATCTCTTAATGCTGATATAACCTTAGTTTATCAAGCAAATAACCATACCGCTTCTTTAGCTACTTTTTACTATGACTTTAGCAACTACATATTTCAAGAACCTTTAGCCGATGCAAACGGTAGTATTGTGTATGATCCTTTTCACAACTCTGACGTATGGCAAATGAAGGGTGTGGGTGCTAGAGTGTATGGGGTATCACTTCAAGAGAGTATGAAAAATAAGTATAAAACACATGCGTTTATCTCAACACTGACTTTAGAAGCAATTAGAGGTGTATTAAAAGATGGGGAAAATATTCCTAGAATGAGTCCATACAATGCCACCTTAAAAGTGCAACACAGCTATAAAAAGTTAAACTCAACGCTAAAATATAAGTACATTGACAAAAGTCGTCATGAAGCGTTAAATGAAACAGCGACACCCTCTTATGATTGGTTAAGTCTGTATATCAATTACGCAGATAGTTTTAAATACGGTGAGTATGAATTTTTTCTAAAAGGGGAAAATCTTACAAATACCTTGGCATATAATCATTTGTCCTTTTTAAAACAAACGGCACCTTTACAAGGAAGACAACTAACCTTTGGTGGGTCTTTAAAGTTTTAATTTTGAGTTGAATACAAATAAAGTATTCAACTTGACATACAATTTTTACAAATTCCCTTGTAAATAATATCGATAATCTTATACCCTTCAAGTTTTTCATATTGTATATCTTTAAGACATTCTATGCTATTGCATTTGTTACAGATAAAATGTGAATGGGGTGTGTTTTGTACCTCATAGTATCTTTTTTTATCGTTTGATTCAAAACAATTTACGATGTCTATTTCTTGAAACTTAGATATATTTCTGTAAAATGTTGCTTTATCCATACTGAGTTTGTCTTTTATATCTTCATACGATATTGGTTTGTTTTCTTCTATTAGTATTTCAAGTAACTCTCTACGTGCGGATGTTAAAGAGATATTTGTTTTTTCTATTATATTTTGTATTTGCATAGCAAAATACTAACATTAAATCTCTTTCAAATATATTTTTTACTAAAAATAATAATTTTCTAAAGAAGAAAAATTATCCAATATGTGTCAAAATGAAAAGCATTGTCTATAAAAAGAGCTGTTAAAAAATTATAGATTGCTTAGTTACTAATATTAGATATAATTTAGATAGTTAAATAAAACTAAAGGTTAGTGTTGAGTAAGTACAGTCAAATCACAGAATATTTGGAACAATTCTTAGATAATGAAGTCAATAAAACAGGTCTAAAAAATGTTGTCGTTGGTTTGAGTGGTGGGCTTGATTCTGCAGTGGTTGCAGTTTTGGCTCAAAATGTTTTTAAAGATAGATTGTTGTGTGTGAAAATGCCTTCGCATTATTCTTCACAAAGTTCTTTGGATGATGCTGATGAGTTGTGTAGAGATTTTGGAATAAAAGCTATAGAGTGTTGTATAGATCCACTCTTAAAACCTTATGAGCAACTCAATGCAGATATGGATAATCTTCGTCGTGGGAATTTATCGGCAAGACTGAGAATGGTAACTTTGTTCGATATCTCAGCAAAGCATAGTGCTTTGGTTCTTGGAACAAGTAATAAAAGTGAATTAATGCTTGGTTATGGAACCCTTTTTGGAGATCTCGCTTCTGCGGTGAATCCAATAGGAGATCTGTATAAAAGTGAAGTTTATGAACTAGCAAAATACCTAGGTGTAAGTAAGTCAATTATTAAAAAACCCCCTTCAGCTGATTTATGGGCAGGTCAAAATGATGAAGAGGATTTAGGTTATACCTATGCTCAGTTAGACCATGCAATGAAACTCTATGTTGAAGATAGAATGAGTAAAGAAGAGATGATTAAAATGGGCATTGATGAGGTGATGCTTGAGATGATAATTGGTAGAATTTTTAAAAATCATTTTAAAAGAAAAATGCCAGTTATTGCAAAGTTGACCTCTCGTACAATTAACCATGATTTCAATTATCCTCGAGATATAACACTTTAAAAGGAAAAAAAATGGAAGTACTCTTTAGTAAATATGAAAATGGTGTTGAAGAACATTCAAATGTAAGTGACGTTCTTGATGGTGACAATATAAACCAACGTCAAGAATTAGAAGATGAATTTTGTTCGTACATAGGTGCTGATTATGCTGTTGCAACATCACACGGTACTTCTGCTTTGCATTTAGCAATGTTGGCATTGGATCTAAAACGTGGAGATAAGGTGATTTGTTCTGTAAACTCTCACCCAAATGTACCTGAAGTGGTGCGACATTTTGATGCTGAACCGGTATTTATAGATATTGATGAAGATTATTATAATATTAATCTGAATAAGCTTGAAGAGTACCTTCAAGACAATACCTCTAAAAAGTTAAAAGCGGTTATTGTGACACATGTAGCGGGAATCTCGGTAGATCTACAAAGACTTTATAACATGGGTAAACTTTACAATGTAAAGATTGTTGAAGATGCGTGTGATGCACTTGGATCTACCTATAAAGGTGCTAAGATTGGTTCTACGGGTGCAGATATTACCTGTTTTAACTTTTCATCACATTTAAGAGAAAATATTTGTAACGGTGGAATGCTTGTTACTAATGATGAAAATATTATTGAACGTGCAAGACTTTTAAACGACCATGCTATTGTAAGAGATGAAGATGCTCTTGAATATATTTACGATGTAGTGGATATTGGAAATGATTATTCTATGAGTCAACTAGATGCTGCGTATATTCGCGCAATGGTGAAAAAGCAAGACAGTGTGATTAAACGTCAAAAAGAGATAGCACAAGTATATGAAAAAGAGTTGGCAGGTGTAGAACACATTACTTTACCTGATTTAGAAAATGTAGAAACTTCTTACTCTTTATATATTATTAAAATAGATAAAAACCGTGATTCATTTGCTAGAGATTTAAAAAATAAAGGTGTTCATACGGGATTACATTTTATCCCTTTACACCTAATTACGTATTATAAGTCAAAGTATGCACTAAAAGTAAACGCATTTCCAACAGCGCTTCGTTCATATCAACAAGTGTTGTCACTTCCTATTTATGCTTCGATGAGTGACAAAGAAGTAGCATACGTTATTCAACTTATTAAAGAGATTGCATCCACAAGGGTGTAGTCTTTTTAAGAGTTTTTTAATACTTCTGTAACAAATATTCAATAAAATCTTATTAATTACAATACTGGAACATACATATGGAAAAAGTAATCCTTGTTTTGGTGCTACTTAGTTCACTCATTTTTGCTGTAGAACCTCAAGAAACCAAAACAATAAAAGAGAAAAAGATTTATCCTATGGGTAAAAAAATCTTTAAAGTCAAGTGTCAACAAGATCTGGATCTAAGTCAGTACGTAGATCGAAATGCCTTAAAAAAAGAGATGCTTGAAAAAAAGCTTTGTGGGTCACTTAAACAAAAACATCTTCATGCACTTTTGAGTTATTTATGGGAAGTAAAACGCCTAGAAAAAGAAAAAAAAGAAGTGGAGTATAAGATCGTTGTAAAAGAGGGTGAGAAGTGTCCTGTGTGTGGGATGTTTACTTATAAGTATCCAAAATGGGTGGCACAGATCTATTACTCTCATGAGGGGGTTGAACATCATCACTCTTTTGATGGGGTAAAAGATATGATGAAGTTTTATTTTGATCCTTTAGAATGGGGTGATTATCCTCATAGTGTAAAAGATAATATTACAAAAATATTGGTGAGTGATTATTATTCGCAAAAAGCCATAGATGCCAAAAAAGCTTTTTATGTACTTGGAAGTGATGTTTATGGTCCCATGGGAAATGAGCTGATCCCTTTTAAAGAACGTTATGATGCAGAGGTATTTAGTATGGATCATCAAGGTAGAAAAATTATAAGGTTTGATGAGATTGTAGCCGATCAAGTATATGCTTTGGATCAGTAAGTTTTTTCCTCTTATTTGGCTATAATTTTGTCATGAATAACCGTTTAGTATTTTGGGTAGAACGTTACCTGTATAATCCAGATTTTTTTCAAAAAATAGTTTCTATTATTTTTCTACCTCTTAGTTGGTTGTATTGTTCTTTAATGTGGCTTAGATTTAAAACAACAAGTGTTAAAGATTTTGGTATCGATATAGTGAGTGTTGGTAACCTAAATGTGGGTGGAAGTGGTAAAACACCTTTAGTAACTGCTTTGGCTTCTAGGTATGAAAATGTGGCAATAATCTTAAGAGGCTATGGCAGAGAATCTAAAGGTTTATATGTTGTTAGCGATGCCAAAGAGATACTCGTAGATGTGACAATCAGCGGTGATGAGGCGATGATCTATGCAACAAAATTGCCTCATGCTGTTGTAATTGTAAGCGAAGACAGAACCATTGGAATTGAAAAAGCAAAAGAGATGGGAGTTGAACTTATTTTTTTAGACGATGCTTACTCCAAACACAATATTAAAAAACTTGATATATTGATTGAATCCGTGTTTAAAAACAGCGCATGTTTACCCTCAGGTCCATACCGTGAACGCTTATGGAAAGACAAAAAAGCGATTGTATTAAACGAAAACAAAGATTTTAATCGTAAAACAACCCTTAAAGATAGATGTGATAAAATGTCGCTTATAACAGCCATAGCCCGTCCTAGTCGTTTAGATCGATTTCTTCCTAAAGTAGTCAGTAAAAATTATTTTGCGGATCATCATAACTTTACGAAAGAAGAAGTGCAAACGATCTTAAACAATGACAACAGCCAAAGTGCACTAGTGACATATAAAGACTATGTAAAATTAGAAAAATATAATATACCTTTGTCCCTCTTAGATCTAGAGATAGAAGTGGATGAAAAAGTATTTAATAAGATAGAGGAATATCGTGCAAGATAAGATAGAAACAGTAAAAACCCTTCTGGATGCTTTACCATTTATAAAAACGTTCAATAAAGAGATAGTTGTAATAAAATACGGTGGAAGTGCTCAAACAAGCCCTGTATTAAAAGAAAAATTTGCAGAAGATATTTTGTTAATGTATTTAGTGGGAATAAAGCCTGTGATTATTCATGGTGGTGGTAAAAAGATTACTGATATGTTGGACGCACTTAAGATTGACACACATTTTATTGAAGGGCAACGTGTTACAACTCCTGATGTTATGAGAATAGCAGAGATGATCCTTAGTGGCGAGATCAATAAAGAGATAGTTTCACTTTTAAATACCCATGGAGCCAAAGCTATTGGTCTAAGTGGAAAAGATGCGCACTTTATTTCGGGTGAAGCAAAAGATTTTGAAAAATGGGGACTAACGGGTAATGTAACAAATGTTAAATCTTCGGTAGTTCATAAGTTAATTGAAGATAAGTTTATTCCAGTAATTGCACCCATAGCAGCAGGTGATGAGTTGGGGCATCCTGGTTTTAATATCAATGCAGATCTAGCTGCTTCACAAGTTGCAAAAGCGATTGGTGCAAACAAAATTATATTTTTAACAGACACACCGGGTGTACTTAACAACAATAAAGAGCTTTTAAGTTCGTTAACTGAAAAAGAGGTGCTTGCACTTAAAGAAGACGGCACCATTCATGGGGGAATGGTTCCAAAAGTAGATGCTTGTTTAGAAGCCATAGATGGTGGGGTAAGTAAAGCGCATATTATTGATGGAAGACTTGAACACTCAATGCTTCTTGAACTTTTTACAACCGCGGGAATAGGTACGGAGATCGTAAAATAAATTGAGTAGTGTAAAAGAACTTCTAAGTGAGATAACACAAAAACTTCATCCTCATATTGATAGGGCTTCAAGAGAGGCTCAACTCTTTGTAATGGAGTATTTAAAAGTAGATGAACTATGGCTTTTAACCAACCAACATACACAAGTACAAGACACCAAAAAGCTTTTTGAGATGGTTGAGCGTCGATGTAAAAATGAACCTTTTGAATACATTAGCAATAAAGTCAGTTTTTATTCACAAGAGTTCTATATTGCAAAAGGTGCATTGATCCCTAGACCTGAAACAGAACTACTTATAGATGAAGTGTTTAAACATTACCCTGATACACAAGCAAATATACAATTTGTTGAAGTGGGTGTAGGTAGTGGGATAATTTCAATCATGTTAGCCCTTCATTATAAAAATGCTAAGTTTATAGCGGTGGATATTTCAGAAGATGCCCTTGTGATTGCAAGGAAAAATATCAAAAAATTCAACCTTGAAGATAGAATTGAGTTAAGGCTTGGTTCATTACTCGATCAAGTGGATGAAAAAATAGATTATCTCGTGTCCAATCCTCCTTATATAGAAGATGCAATAGCCTTAGAACCCAACCTTGATTATGAGCCTCAAAACGCATTGTTTGGTGGAAAAATTGGTGATGAAATCATAAAAAAATTACTTGATGAAGTCTTAAGAAGAGATATTAAGTTGTTTTCTTGTGAGATGGGTTATGACCAAAAGGGTAAACTTTCAGTGTATTTAAAAGATGCAAAATATGAAACCTTGAATTTTTACAAAGATTATGCAAACTTTGATAGAGGTTTTACACTTAAATTGTAGGCGAAAAGATGAAGAGAAATATATATATAGATTTTACGTACCTTTTAGTTTTAGCAACAACACTTGGCGGAATTTTAGTGTTGGGTGCTTTGGTTGCTCCTGTTGTATTTCATACAGAATCTTTAGCTATGGAAATAGTCATGGACAGATACAATGCAGGTATGATAATGGCGGAAATATTTCATCGTTTTTCTTATTGGCTGTATTTTGTTTCTTTATATATTGTTGCGTATGAGCTTTACATGTATAAAATGGGACAAAGAGATACCTATCTATTTGTGAGCAGTGTAGTGAGTGTTTTTAGTGCTTTGATGTTTTCTGTGGTATATGCACCAAAAATCTTAGCTATGCAAGATTTAGGACGTGAAGCGACACAAAGCGATACTTTTGAAAAAGAACATATAGCAAGTGAAATTGATTTTAAAATTCTTGCTATTGGGCTTTTGTTTTTATTTGTAAGACGCTTAATGCTTATGCGTATAAACTTAAACATTTAACATAGATTTAATACTTCTTCGATAAAATAAAACCCTTACTTTAAAGGGTTTTTCTTGTTTTACAAAAAAGCAAAATTTAGCATTTACATTCTCCTCTTTTTAACATTTATTCTCTCTATTGAATGTATCTACTTAGATCTACACCAAACTCCATCTACTCAGAGTATTGAGCAAAAGAAAAGTTTTGTTTCTTTGCTTGGACTCCCAGATCTAGCAATCTCTACTGAAGCAACTTTTATAAGACACCGAAGTGTATCTAGTGTCTTTGATGTGTACAAAGACGATGGTGTTTTACGTGAGTATTTTCCTTCAAGTTTTGTCATAATGGGTACAAATCAAAGCAGTACAAATGAATAAATACATCAATCTTTATCTATTAGAATATGCCATTAATTCGCTATTACGTCAGAGATACAAAAACATATTTATCATTAGTATTCTAACTTTTTTGATCTTTTTACTTACAAGTATTTTTTTTATTACCCATGCTATAAAAAGCGAACTTCAATACACCGTAGATTCATTGCCACAAATCACGGTTCAAAAACTTATTTCGGGTAAACATTACGACATAGAAGTGCAAAGGTTGGATAAAATATTAACCATTACTGGCGTTAATGATGCCACTGCCAGAGTGTGGGGTTATTATTATTTTGCCAATGCGGGTGTAAACTTCACCTTGATAGGAATAGATCAATTTGAAAAACAATACAAAAATTCATTACAAAAGCTTGTACAAAGCTCTGTGGAATTTGATGAGTCAAATGCGTATGTAGGTCAGGGTGTTTATGAGATCATGCGTAAAAACTACTTTAATGAGTATTTTAACTTTATATTACCAGATGGTTCGCTTAACAAAGTCAATATTGGTGGCGTGTTTAAAGCAGACACCAACCTTGAATCAAACGATGTGATTGTGATCTCAAAAGATAATATGCGTCGTATATACGGAATGAGTGATGAATTTGCTACAGATATTGTGGTAGAGGTATTAAATGACAATGAAGTTGATACCATCGCCTCAAAAATAAAAATAATGTTTCCTGACACAAGGGTGATAACTAAAAACGATCTCAAAGTATCGTATCAAAATATATTTGATTATAAAAGTGGTTTGTTTTTAGCACTTTTTACAGTGAGTCTTTTTACTTTTTTTATTATTGTATTTGACAAGGCGAGTGGGCTTAGTTCAACTCAAAGAAAAGAGATAGGCGTACTTAAAGCGATAGGTTGGAGTTTAGAAGATGTGCTTAAAGAGAAGTTTTATGAGGGTGTTTTAATATCGGTGTTTTCTTATTTGTTAGGGGTTACTTTAGCATTGGGATTTGTTTATCTATTTCAAGCACCTTTACTTCGTGATATATTTAGTGGTTACAGTGAACTAAAAACTGCTTTTGAACTCCCTTTTATCTTGGATCTACAAACCTTGGTTTTGGTCTTTTTTCTTAGTGTCCCTATCTATATTGCTTCTATTATTATCCCTTCATGGAGAGTAGCTACAATGGACGCAGACGAGGTTATGAGATGATAGAATTTAAAAATATTAACAAAACTTACAAGCTTGGAAAAAATAACACAATAAAAGCATTACAATCTATAGACCTACATGTAAAAGAGGGAAGTGTTGTTGTAATAAGAGGATCAAGCGGTAGTGGAAAAAGTACGGTTCTTTCACTGATCTCCGCTATTGCAAAACCAACAAGCGGTGAAGTGATAGTTGATCAAAAACAGATCTCTAAACTTAGTGATAAGTTCGCTTCAGAGTACAGACTCAACAATATTGGGATAGTGTTTCAAAAATACAATCTCGTTGAAGAGATCAGTGTTGAACAAAATGTTATTTTGCCATTGATTCCTAAAAATATGGATCTTCAAGAGGTACAAAAAAAAGTTGATCATGTACTGGATCTATTTAGTATAAAGCATTACAAAGACACGGCGGTTAAAAATCTATCAGGTGGTGAACAACAACGTGTAGCCATTGCTAGAGCTTATATAAATGAACCAAAAATAATTATTGCCGATGAGCCAACAGCAAATCTTGACGAAGCACTTTCATTGGAGTTTATAGAGATTTTAAAAGGCTTAAAAAAAGAGAATAAAACGGTTGTAATTGCAACGCATGATCCTTTATTTTTTGATCTAGGGATAGTTGATCAATACATTACTATGAAAAATGGACACATTGTATGATACTCTCACCTGAAGTTCTAACACTTTATATTTTAAACGTTTTGTTTTTTGTTTTTGCCACAGTTGCATTGTATTTAGGTGTCAAGATCTATTTAAACTATGATAAAAATTCTAACAATGAGTTGCAGTATATTTTGGAGAGTCAAAGCTATTTAGCAAGTACTATTATTAAGTATATTTTTGTTGTAAAAGTACCGCTTTTTTTATTTTTTATATTTACCCTTGACAAGCTTTCAAATGTTCTTAGTGGAGCGATGTGTGGAGCAGGGGTGCTTGATGCCATGGATTTTGGTTTATACCTTATTTGTATAAAGGTGTTAAATATCTACTTGTTTGCATTTTGGTTAGTACTTAACAAAGACGATGTAGCACAAGAAAATCAACCCTATATAAAGATAAAATTTGCCTTATTTGTTTTTTTATATATATTATTTTTAATAGAGATACTCGTAGAATTTTACACATTTTACAACTTTGAAATAGATAAACTTGTTTCATGTTGTGGGACACTGTACTCATCTACGTCTGATTCGATCGTATCAAATTTATTTTCCATAGACAATGTTTTGCTTGTCAGTCTTTTTTATCTTAATGTTGGGATCTTGAGCGTTGCCTATTTATTTAAACTAAGGTACGTATATGCTGTATCAAACGTATTTTTTGTGATTGTATCTATCTTATCTTTGATCTTATTTTTTGGAACCTATATTTATGAACTTCCAAGTCATCATTGCCCATTTTGTTATTTGCAAAGCGATTATTACTTCGTTGGTTACTTACTTTATACTTTATTATTCTTAGGAACGTTTAATGGTTTAATAGTAGTGTTTAAAAAGGAATTTTTTAGACTTTCTTTTGTTTTAAATTTATTGTTTACTTTGGTAGTCAGTGGATATGTTGTGGTGTATTATTTTAAAAATGGGGTATTTTTATAGGGGAGTGAAGCTGAAAGGTTTCATTTATTTGAACCTTTAGCTCTATTTTGAGCTCCCGTGAGCATTTTGGCAAATGCTCCATACGCTCAAGCTAAAGGCTAATCTTGTTGTCTTCTCATGTAAGAAGGTACATCTAAATGGCTTTCATCCATATCACCACCCACAACTAAACGTGGACGAGATTTTGCTATTGGAGCAGGATTGTCATTTACAAAGTCTTCATTGTTACCAGATTTGCTTTCTTCTTGATGTTCAAATCCTGTTGCAACTATGGTAATTTTTACATAATCTTCCGCAATGCTTTCATCTGTTGATGTACCAAAAATAATGTCTGCATCTTCGTGAGCACTCTCATTTACAACTTCCATAGCAGAGTAGATCTCCATAGTTGGAAAGTCTGGGTGCATTGAAAAGTGTACAAGTACACCCATTGCACCGTTAATACTCATGTTATCAAGAAGTGGCGATTCAATAGCAGACTTAATTGCTTCATACGCAGCATTGTCACCTTGGTGCTCACCCACACCCATTAGTGCCATACCTCTATGATTCATAACGGTTTTAAGATCGGCAAAGTCAAGGTTGATGTTATTAGACCCACTCGATAAAATAACGCCACTTGTTCCACTTACCGCTTGAGCTAAAACACTGTCAACAATTTTGAAGCTGTCTTTTAGTCCTAGTTTTCTGTCAATAATAGATAGTAACTTATCGTTTGGAATAACGACAATAGAATCACTCTCACGTTTTAACTCTTCTAAACCAGCTTCTGCAAGTTTTTGTCTTTTTTTACCTTCAAACATAAAAGGTTTAGTTACAACACTGATAGTAAGTGCTCCAACATCTTTAGCGATCTGAGCGACAACAGGAGCAGCTCCTGTACCCGTTCCACCACCAAGACCAGCAGAAATAAATACAATATCGGCACCATCTAAAGAAGCACGAATCTCATCGTAACTTTCTAGGGCACTCTCTTTACCAACCTCAGGTTTCATACCTGCGCCAAGACCTTTGGTGAGTTTTGCACCAATTTGAATCTTTGTTGAGCTACTGTCTTTTAGAACTTGAGCATCAGTGTTAACACTGATCATTTCAATTCCTGTGATCCCTTCATTTAGCATATGTCCAATCATATTACCGCCACCGCCACCAACGCCGACTGCTATGATCCTTGCACCATTTATTCCTTGAACTTCTTCAACTGAAAATGCATCACTCATGTTCGCTCTCCTTTAAAATAACTGGGTTGCCCAGTTCCAAAATTTACTCAATGATGAAGCTTCATCACTTTTTTTCTCTTTCTTGTCTGGAAGAGAAACCAATGTTTCTTTAACATCTTCGTCTGCTATAGAAGCGACAGGAATTTCTGTTTCTTCTTTAAAATTTACACTAATACTCTCAACAGGCGTTTCATTAGAATGTCTTACGTGCTTGTTTACATCTATCTCATAAGGAGTGTAGTTTTTAGCCGCATACATCACTAGTCCTACAGCACTAGCAAATTCTGGTCCTCTTATGTCATCAAAAAGACCTTCCATCTCTTTTGGCTTAGCTAATCTAACAGGACCACAGTCAAAAGTTGCAATAGCAAGCTCACGAATACCATCCATTTTTGAAAGACCACCAGTTAAAACGATACCCGCACCAAGTTGTTCTTTAATACCGCTGTTTTCAATAAACTGAGCGAGTATCATAAGTGTTTCTTCAACCCTAGCATAGATCACATTGTGAACCACTTCTAAAGAAACCTCATGGGTTGAATTTTCATCCCCTATCATTGGTAACTCTATGAGATCATTGCTTGGTGTTAAAAGTGAACCATAGTCAATTTTAACATTTTCAGCCACACTAAGTGGGGTATGAAGTGCCATTGAAAGGTCATTTGTTACATGGTTACTACCCACACCTAAAAATTCATTGTGTCGAATTGAACTTCCTGAATGTACAATAATATTTGAAGTATTTCCACCAATATCTATAACGGCAACACCCAATTCTTTTTCATCATCATTAATGGTTGAAATAGATGAAGCATAACCACTAAGAATAATGTTTTCTACTTCAATCCCTGCACCACTAACAGCTTTTCTTAAATTGTTAAGATTCGCTTTTTGTGTCGTAATAATATGTGTTTCAACTTCAAGACGTGCTGCATTCATACCGAGTGGATCTTCGATAAAGTCTTGATCATCAACCTTGAAATTGTAAGGAAGAGCATGTAATACTTCGTATTCATTTGGAATATTAGCATTGTATAAAGAAGTTTGCATAACACGTTCTATCTCGGTAAAGCTTATCTCTTTGTTTTGAATATTTACAATTCCTGAAGAGTTTAAGCTTTTGGTATATGATCCAGAGATAGAAACAATAGCACTTTTAACATCGGTTGCTGCTACTCTTTTGGCATCATCAACAGCTTGTTTGATTGATTTAGAAGCAAGTTCTATATTTGTAATTGTGCCACGCTTTAGACCCTGAGCTTTGTTTATACCAGCACCTATTACAGCGCAAGAATTATCATCGTCAATTCTTGCTATTATGGCGCATATTTTTGTAGAGCCAATATCTATGGCTAGTACAGTTTTTGCCAACTTATAGTCCTTCTATAAAAATCTCTGTTTTGTATTTGCTTTGTAAATTACTAATCAAACCATCATTAAACATAGAACTTTTTAATCTTGTAAGTGTTTCACTTTGTTGCGGTTTATCAAGCATCTTTTGTTCCAAAATATGATAAAGAACCACTTTTCCCGTTCCTAGATCTATGTATGATCTTTTTTCTTGTTTGCTAAAAAGAGCATTTAAAAAGTTACTTGCTTCTTGTTGTGAAAGCTTAGTGATTTTATTTGTATCTGCTTGTGTTATAAAGTCAGTGATTGTTCCTTTGAATGTTTCTACTGAATTTTTAGCAAGTTCTTGGAGCTTTACTCTTTTTTGATCTTGAATGTATAGCGTTTTTACTTCGTTTTTAGCTTCAAGGTAGGTTTTTGGTGTTGATTGGTTGACTTTGAGAAGTTGTATTGTGTAAAAAGTACCATCTATTTCAACCGGTTTCATAAACGGTGATGCTAAAGTAAGTTTTGAGATTTTTTCCAATGTTGGAGCATCAAAAGGATTGTTAGACTGAGATACGGTGCTTTTTAAAACACTTACCTCTGCAGATAATTTTGACTTTTTGAAATCAATGTATGTTCTTAAAGCATCTTTTTTAGATGTATTTGCATCGTGTTTGATGTAGTTTAACTCATAATTCACTTCACTCATAAAGTTTTGTTGCATACCTTCCCAATAAGGCTTGAGGTTTTTATCTGAAGAATCAATTTTAATCTGTTTGTCACTTAAAACTTTGTAGTCTATTTTGTCTGCAATGCTAAGTACTGTTGATAATATATTGTTTTCATTCTTGTTTGTTTCAACCGGTAGAAGTTTTAACACTTTTTGAATTAAAAGTTGTTTTTTAACATCGCTTTCGTACTCTTTCATTGTCAAGTTATTACGAGAAAGCATTGTTTTATAGATCTCTTTAGAAAATACACCCTCTTTAAAGAAGAAGTCTTGGCTTTTGATCTCATCAAGCAGTTCTGTATCACTTATGCTTAAATCGTACTCATTAGCTAAGTTTAGGATTAAAGATTGGTCAATGAGTTGTTGAAGTGCTTGTTTTTGTAGTCCAAAACTTTTAGCTTTTTCTTCATCAAAGTTACCTTGAAATACTTGGTTGTATTGGTTGTACAATCTTGAATAAGATTTTTGCAAATCACCCATACTTACTTCAATTTCACCAACTTTTGCAACTGCTCCAGCTTTGTCACCGTACGAGTATTGTCCCCAACCAACGAATCCTGCACCAACAAAAGCAATTGTTGAGATCCAGATAGTAACAATAAGGTATTTTTTATGTCTTTGCATCCATGTAATCATCTGCTTGTACACCTTGTCTATAATTTTTTTGTATTTTATGTAAATTAGGCTTTAAGCTTGATAAAGTCGCTATGTGTTGTTATAATTCCTTTATGAATAATGAACAATTAAAAAATAGAGACTTAGATGTCTTATGGCACCCATGTACACAAATGAAAGATCATGAAAAGTTACCACTTACTCCTATTAAAAAAGGTGAAGGTGTTTGGTTAGAAGATTTTGAGGGAAATAGATTTATAGATGCTATAAGTTCATGGTGGGTAAATATGTTTGGTCACTCAAACAAATACATTAACGATAAGATCAAAGAACAACTTGATACTCTAGAACATGTTATTTTGGCAGGTTTTACGCATGAACCAATCATAAAACTCTCTGAGCGTTTAGTAAGATTAACCCCTAAGAATTTAGATAAATGTTTTTATGCTGACAATGGTTCTTCCGCGGTAGAAGTAGCACTAAAAATGAGTTTTCATGCCCATAAAAATGAGGGGAAAGATAAACCTATTTTTGTTTCTCTAACAAACTCTTATCACGGTGAAACCATTGGTGCTTTAAGTGTGGGTGATGTGGAGCTTTATAAAGATACGTATGAGCCTTTATTGATCCAAAGTATTCAAACACCTGTTCCAAAAGATATGAGTATTGATTCAGCTAAAGAAGCGGCCATAGAGTTTGAAGCTTTATGTCAAAAAAAAGCAGATCAAATTAGTGCAATTATAATTGAACCGCTTATTCAAGGAGCAGGGTACATGCATATGTATAATCCCCATTTTATAGATCTGATCCGTGTGGTCTGCGACAAATACGACGTGCATCTTATTGCCGATGAAGTGATGGCGGGATTTGGAAGAACGGGTAAACTTTTTGCTTGTGAACATACCAATGTTTCTCCCGATTTTTTAGTCTTATCTAAAGGTATTACAGGTGGTTACTTGCCACTTTCTGTGGTGCTTACATCAAATGAGATCTACGCTAAATTTTATTGTGATTATAATGAACATAAAGCATTTTTACATTCACATTCTTACACAGGAAATGCGCTTGCTTGTGCGGCTGCAAATGCCACTTTAGATATTTTTGAGAACTTTAACGTCATAGAAGAAAATGAGCAAAAATCAGCGTATATGTTAAAAAAATTAGAAGCGTTTGAAAAACTTGAAAATGTGGCTGAAGTTCGACAAACGGGGATGGTGTCAGTTGTTGAACTAAAAGGTTATACCTCTGAGCAGAGAATTGGTTTAAAAGTACATCAGTATTGTTTAGAAAATGGAGTGCTTATTCGTCCACTTGGTCATGTTGTTTACTTTATGCCACCGTATATTATCACTTATGAAGAGATTGACACTATGATGGATGTCACCTTAGAAGCGATAAAAGCTCTTTAAAAATTATTAGTTTTGATTTTTTAAATACTTTTTGGAACATATATAATGTAGATGCTACATATGTTCCAAAAATAAGGGCTTGAGATACTTAACGGTTGTCGTGAGCAATAATTTTCCTGCTAGGGTAACTCATTTCTCTCCGATGTTTTGTTATGTTTTACTAATGAGTTGCCACTCAAATGCTTGTTGTTGATTTTTAAATATAGCCATTGCCGTATTCATTTTTGCAAATCCCAATTTAGAATAAAATTGTTCTTTCCCTGGATATGAATATAAAATAATTTTATTATGACCATTTGATAGTTCAACAAGTTTATTAACTATATCTTTTCCAATACCCTTGCTTTGATAATCTGGATGTATTGATACATCACAAATATATGAACAATCAACACCATCTGCTAAAGCTCTACCCACACCAATCAACTTTTTGTCTAAATAAATAAAACACTTAAACATACTGTTTGCAAATACAGTTTGTAAATCATTTGGTTTTTTATCCCCAAGTGGTGCTATTTTGTATAAATGTGATAATTCATCCCAATTAACATTATCACTATTGTATATCCATTCTAAATTCAATTTAATTTTCCTTTTTGTTCATTTGTGAACATAACGTTTGACTTGAGAAATAGTTTTGCACTATAGAGTAAATGATATTCTCTCCAATGATTTGTTACACTCTTTTTTATATTGCCAATAATAATGAGTTAAATTTCTTATTACTTCATTATAAGCAACATTATCTTTATCCAACAATAATTTTTTATGGAAAATTATATGCAAAATATTTTTTAAAATTTCATTTAAATATACTAACTCGTTTGATTTATGTTCTTTTTTATTACTTGTATGAGTTAATTTATTTCGATATAACAATAATTTATTAATTAAACTTTTTATTTCATTAGAATTAATTTTTAAAATATTTTCAACTTCATATTCGATGATTATTACTTTTAACTGTTGTCGTAACGAAGTTTCATATTTAAATTTAGTTACGTTTTTAATTAAAATTTTATCAGCTTCGGATGATATTTGATTAATAATATTGTTTATTCTATTTTCAAACTCTAATTTTTCATATTCTTTTGTCGGATGTGCAATTCTTGCAAACCCTTCTAACCATTGCATATATGCAATAAATCTATTTTCTAAATAAACAAAAGATTTATCATCAAGTATTGAAAAAAGTGAATCCATTACCATGCCATACTCTTCTTGCATGTTAAACCAATTTGATATTATATTCTCAACATTGTTTTCATTATATAAATACAAAAAATCAGTCCAAGAAGTCTTTGTTTCTTCATTCTTATAATTTGTTTGTCTATATAAAATCTCATAACTTTTATCATCTTCAGTTTTAATAGATAAATCTTCAACAAAAATCTTTTTTGTTGGAAGTATAGTTCTAAAAAGATTATTTAAAATAAATATCTTTTGATATACTTCATCTATAGTAATATAATTATCAAATGATAAATTTATCCACTTTTTTGAATCAAAAATGAATTTCTTATTTGCTTCTGTCTTTGTTGTAATAGATGAATTAATAGTAAGTTTAAATTCATTGTTAATAATGAATTCTTTGAAGTTTAAATCTAAATTTTCAATACTCATTTCACAAATTTTATTATCATTAAATTTAGGTTTAACTTTTAAACGATGTAGCCAATGTTCAAGATATGAAAATCTTACGCTAATGTTTTTTATTTTTTTCGATTTAATATCGAAATCCCAATTTCCAATAAAAAGTCTATTTATAAAGATTGAACTGTTACTTATAATTAAACCATCTGGTATTATTGTTCCTTCACCTATCTGTGTAAAAAGACAATTAGTAGCAATAAATTTTTTCCCACTAACCGTTTGACCATATAAATTAAATTGTTCTGTGCTTTCTATCTTTTGAGAATTAGGAAACCCGTTTTCTTGATAGTTTATGAATATCTCATTGTTATTTGCTTTTAATATACCAAAAAATAGAGGATCTAAAGGCTTATTACTTTCTTTATCTAAATCAAAACTAATAGCTATATTTTCATTAAATTCTTGCAATACGTGAATCCTTATTTAGTATGTGTAACGTTTGTGATGAGCGATAGTTTTTCCCGCTAGGATAAACTATTTCTCTCAAAGGTTTTGTTAGCTACTCCATTTTGTTTTAAAGTTTCTCAATGATTGTGTTGTTGTGTTTGGAGTCAGGTCTAGCCAAACTTTAAATCTATCATACATATCGATATATGTATCTTTGAAAGATGTTTCTAGAATTCTACTATCTACTCTATCTTTTTCAATTGATAAATATACTTGTTCCCAAAAATTAAATGTCATAATTAAAGAGTGCCTTAAATCAATGTCTTCTTTTATTTTTTTAAGTAAATCATCATCTGAAATACCTGTTCGTAGAGCTTTGATTTCACGTGTATATTTTCTTGCTTCCAATAGACTAGGATTATCCCAATCTTTCATAAGTCTGAAACTATTTTCAATTTTATCAAATTCTATTTTTTCTGCTGTTTGCTTATTGTTTAATAAAATAGATTCTGACTGGTGAACAATAGATAAAATGACACCAAAACCACCTAATATTAAGAAAAATACATTGATTGTTTCTAATATTTTTTTATTTTCTTCTGCTAATTCATATGTTGAATAGCAGATGGCTATTGTTACTATCATCCAGATAGCAGAAACAATCCATTTTAAATTTGTCATAATATTTAAATTCCTTTGTTAGCTGACTCTTTATTAAATTGCATTATATGTAAAATAACTTTAAATCACATAAATAACTAACATGTAAAATCTATATTATTCTTAAAGTTTTAGTGTCCGTTTAATACTGTATAAGCAAATTAAATCACATAATACGCGGTATTTCGTAAATATCTTCTATAAAACAGTATTTTTAGAACTACTACTATCTAAAACCTGTAAGTTAGATCTATCCATGGAAGTAAGGGTAAACCTTTACTTACTCCCTCTTTATTGTAATTATCATCATATTCTATTTCCGATATATTGTCATGATTTGTAAGATTCATTAACTCAAATGACCACTCAAAAGAAGAAGCACTTTTAAACTTTCTTTCTTGGGCAATTTTTACATTAAGTGAAAAGTATTCTGGAAGACGATCAGCAAAAGGGGTACCGTAGTTTGGTCGTATTCTTCCATCTGTATCGGCATAGGTACTTATTATTTTGGTATAAGGCTTTCCACTATGATAATTCATTCTAGTTGAGAGTGCCCATGAAGAACCAAGTTTTATACCACCTATGAGTTGAAGTGTGTGTGGGATCTCCCCATAAAAACGATAGAGCTTTTCATTTTCGGTGTTGATCTCTCTTTTAGATCTAAGGTAAGTGTAGGCTAAGTAGGCAAAGTAGTTGTCACTTTTATATTTTATGTTCATATCTAAACCATACGCGTAGCCATCACCATTGTTAAGGTAGGCTGAAACATTATCATCAATAAGTAATTTTTCGTACGATTTATAAAACACGTCCATTGAATAATTGAGATTTTCATAAGAATTATTGTCATAATGGATCAAGTAGTGTTGCGCTTTTTCATAATCTGCCTTGGGGTTACCAATACCTTCTACTGTTTTATAACCAAGAGGCATTTGGGTGTAGATCCCTGTAGCCATAGAGATGTTGTTTGTGTTGTTAAGTTTAAGTAAAAAAGAGATCCTTGGATCAATATACGAACCCATGTCATTATAGGTAGAATGTGAAACTCTCGCTCCATATTTTAAAGTCATGTTATCATTAATACTGTAAATATCTTCAAAGAACACAACGCCATAAGTCGTATTTATGTTAAGCGAACGACTGTATTTAGTGGCTGTCGTGAAGTCAAAATCTGGATTTTCTTCTCCTCCAATACGAGAAATATTAAAATCTAATGGAAGGAAAAGTCTTCTTAATTCAATTCCTGCAATAAGCTTATGGTTATTTAGCTCATAAGTACTTTGATGAAATAAACCATATTTTTCTATTTGAATATCTACAAAATAATCATCAAAAAGTTGTGTTTGGTATTTGTTTTTATTGTAATAAATAAGAGTGTTTGTTTCATAGTTGTTGTAGTAACCTTGATGACGTAATCCTAATGTGCTAAAACCAAATTTTGCTTTGAATCCTCCTGTTGCACTTGGATCTTTTATTTTATTTTCTTCAGAATAGATCTCTAAAGAATCTTGTGCTTGAATAAATTCTAAAGAATAGAGATTGTTGTCATCATGTTGGTACTTCATAAAATAGGTAATGTCATAGTAGTTTGGAAATTCTGTATAAGTGGTATTTGTATCTTTATCTAGATCCCCTGTTTTTGGAAGTAGCAAATCAAAATAACTTCTTCTTGCACCCAAATAAAAGCTGACCTTTTCATTTACGGGGACATTGATGCCTAGTGATGAATCGTAGATCCCTAAGTGCAAATAACCATGATACTCATCGTCTGGGTATTTGGGTGTTACATTAATTACACCACCCATAGCATCTCCGTAAGTTGCATCAAAACCTGCTAAATAAGCATCTATTTGCTCAATTGCATCGGGTGCTAGAACAGAATGCAATCCTCCCATATGAAAAAGATAGCCTATGGGTAAATGATTGATAGTGGTTAAAGATTCTTCAGGTTTAGAACCATAGATAAAAAGTTCACCACCTTCATCTGAGGTGGAAGTAACACCACTTAAACTTTGAACCGCTTTAATTGGGTCACCTTGAACACCGGGTATAAACATCGCTTCATCTGAAGTAAGCCTTTTTTGTGCGGGCATAGAGTTGACGTGTTGGGTTGTTTCATAATACTCAACTTCATTAAATGTATCTGAAAAACTTTGTTCATTTTCAAGTGCATCATTTTTGGCATTAACCTCTATTACTCCTAGATCTGTTGCCATCATTTGTAAACTAAGTAAGAATATTACTAAAAATATTTTAAACATATTACTTCCTATTTTTGGTTAATATAGAAATATTTTCTATCCCTTGTGTAGAAAAAATATCTAAAGCATCTACAAAACATCTATGGGGTGTTTCTTGATCGGCTCCTACTTGAAAAAGAGAGTCTTTATTTTGCTTGTAGATCTGTTGTAGGTTTTGAGAAAGTTGTTCTTTTGTGACATTTTTTTTGTCAATATAAAAAGTACATTCTTTGGTGATATTTATCACATGAGTCGCATTCTTTTTGTAATTAACTTGTTGAGAATTTGCTATTGGAATATTAAGATCAATCATTTTTAATTGTAAGAAGCTTGTGGTTGTGATAAAAAAGATCAATAATATTAAAAGAAGATCTATTAAATTTACCGGAGCTATGTCAAGATTGACTGAAGGACGTTTAGAGTTTCTACGCATCTTTAACTAACTTGTAAAGTTTTTCTTCAAATCTTGAAACATTTTTCATACTAAGGTATTCAAATGTTTTAAAGAGTATCATTGATCCAACCGCAACAATTAGCCCCGCCATAGTATCAACAATAACCTCTTTAATCCCTTTTGCAATAATAGAAGGATCACTTAAACTAATATCAGCAACACCCTCAAAAACGTGCCATACACCAATAAAAGTACCAATAAGACCAAGCATAGGACTTAAAACTGCAATAACACCTATGATTGATACATATTTCATCATATATTGTTCGTAGAGATCGAGTTTAACCCCTATGTATGAGTTGATAAATGTTGATGTGTCACCGTTGTATTCTTTAATGTCTTGAAGCGTCGTTTTGATCATTCCCTCATCAAGGTCTTGCAGGTCATTTAAACTGCTCAATTTATCTAGTTGTTTATTGTGTTTAAAGTAAAGAATATAATGATAAATTTTCTCAAATGACATCAGTAAAACAAATCCAAATGCAATTATTAAGGTTCTTACAACCCAATCATTTTGTGTCCAAATATCTAATATGCTCATGTTATTCCTATTTTAATGTAAAATTTATCGTAATGGTAATGTTTAAAGGTGTTTCCAATTCTCTGGGAGGTTTTGTAAATGTTAGTCTATTAAACATTTTTTTTACCGCTTTATTTAGTGTATTGTATCTTGATGGCTCCACAATTTCAAGTCTATTAACACTACCATCTGCATTAATAGAAAATTTAACTTTGACATTGCCTTGATGCTTAAATCGGCGTGCTTTTTTAGGATACTTTTTGTTGGCTTCAATGGTTGAACGCACTTGAGAATAGTATGTTTGCTTAATACTAATCGTATCCACTTCCGTGGGTTGTGTGATCTGCTCTTGTATTTGAGGAAGAAGAATCTCTTTTTGAATGATCTCTTTTTGCGGTGTTGGTTCAACTTCTATTTCAGGCTCAATAATAGGTTTGGGCTTTGGTAGAGGTTTTGGCTTTGGAATGATTTTTTTCTTAGGTTTTGGTTTGGGCTTAGGTTTAGGTTTAGGTTTTTTTTTCGGTTTGGGCTTAGGTTTTGGAAGCACTCTTTTTTTTGGTTGAGGCTTTTTTTCTGCGATTAGAGTGACTTTTACACTTTTTTTAGTTGTATGAGTAGTATGTTTTTTTTCTGATTTAGAAAGAGTAAACGGGATCATAAACAATACGCCTAAAAGAGTAAAGTAGATAACAAGTCTAGTCAAAACCACTGTCTTCGTTGCTCCCATCTAACATTAAAAGCCTACAACTTTTTTCTAAGACTGCCAGTTTTTTTGCCATTTCATGAATATCGCGGTTATAAGAGTACACACCATAACCTCGTATTACCATGATGTTTGTTTTATTTTTTTGAAGGTAGTGTGTAATGGTACTTTCTGCTCTGTCATACCAATCATCAAAATGTCCAGGATCTATGATGTTAATCGATCCTATCTCTTTGTGTCCAAAATAATCTTTAGGGGTAATTATATTGTGTTCTAAAGAATACGCTGTCGTAAATTGTGGCATGGAAAAAGAGATAAATTTAGCATCTGAGATCTGAGAATAGATACTGTGGTGGATAGTTGCGTCAATACTGGCTTGATTCCAACGATAATCTCTTTTAAAGTATAGCTCGATTAAAGAATTTTCATCTATTGAATCAAATACCGCTTCTTTGGTGTTAATAATAAAACGGTTTGATTCTACTTTAGCAGAAATGGATCCGTGGTATATACCAAAAAAGTCTTTTCTAAACATGGATAGTGCCAAAGTAGATAATTTGTCTTTGATATGTTTTCTATTCATGTTTAGCCTTTATTTTTTATTTAAACCAGCTCTTCATTTTATCTATGGCAGAGTCGAGTACACCCTCATGAGGTTTAGACTCTATGCCAAAAGATTCCTGAAGCTCAGAAATAAGTTCTTTTTGTTTAGCATCTAAATTTTTAGGATAAGTTATATTAATTTGTGCAATAAGATCACCTTTTCCATGACCGTGTACATCATCTATTCCCTCACCTCTAAAAGTAAACTGTTGTTTATCTCTTGTACCTACATTTAATTTAAGATCCAACTCTCCCGTTAAAGAAGGGATAGAGATAGTATCTCCCGTGATTGCTTGGGTGAAAAATACAGGGATTTCAATGTAAATATCGTTCTCACTACGAACAAAATGTTTGTCTGGTTTAACTTCAAAAGTTACATACAGATCACCGCGGTTACCACGTTTTCCAATGTTTCCTTTTCCTGAAACTCTTAGGCGGTTACCATCATCTATCCCTTTTGGAACTTTTAAAGTAACGTTTCCTCTTTTTTCTTCGTATCCGCTTCCCTTACAACTTGGGCATGGCTCACTTGGAGCGCTTCCCGTTCCCTCACATGCGGGACAGGTTTGAGCAAAAGTCATAAAACCTTGTTGCATATGTACTTGACCTTGTCCACCACACTGTTTACAAGTAGAGAGTTTAGCGTCTTTAGCACCTGTACCATTACAAGGTCCACATGAATCTTTATAGTTATAGGTTACTTCTTTTTCACAACCAAAGATTGCTTCGTGAAAAGAGAGTGACATGTTGACATTCATATCTAGCTGATATTTGTCCATATCTGCAGGATTTTGACGGCGTCGTGAACGACCACCTCCACCAAATCCACCCATCATCTCTTCAAATATTGCGCCTAAGTCTTCAAATCCACCCATACCAGAAGATGAACGACCACCGCCACCCATCCCTTGTAAACCTTCTTTACCGTAACGATCATAGATACTTTTTTGTTTCTCATCACTTAAACATTGGTAAGCTTCATTACAAAGTTTGAATTTATGTTCAGCTTCACTATCTCCAGGGTTTTTATCAGGATGATACTGCTTCGCTAGTTTTCTATATGCTTTTTTAATCGTACTTTTATCTGCGCTCTTGCTTACTTCAAGTATTTCATAATAACTCATCTCTTCCATAAATACATAATATCCTATTCTAATTTTTTGCAATTATATCGTTTTTAATTTAATCTTTGTATAATCGCGCTTATGAAGTATTTAGCATTTATAATAATTAGTATCATATCATTTACAGGATGTAGCGTAAAAAATTACGTAAAAGTGGACACGCTACCAAAAACGAACTTACTCTCGAGTGACTTTCAAAGCTTACCAAATTGGGAAGAAGAAGACTATGTCATTGCTTTAGAAAATTTTGAAAACAGTTGTAGAAGTTCACGAACTAAAAAGATCTATAATGATCTATGTATGGAAGTTAAAAATGTTGAAAATGCAAAAAAGTTTTTAATAGAAAATTTTAAACCTTACATGATCCATACAAAAGAGGGTGAATCTGAAGGTTTATTAACGGGTTATTATGAACCTCATTTAAGAGGATCTTTAACCAAACACGACCAATACATCTACCCAGTTTACAAGACACCAAACGATCTTATTAGTGTGGATCTAGGTTCTATATATCCCGATCTAAAACATTATCGATTAAGAGGTCGCATAAAAGAGAATAGGCTTGTTCCTTACTACACACGAAAACAAAGTAAATCTGAACAAATAGATGCAGAGGTGATCTGCTATGTTGACAATAAAATCGATCTGTTTTTTTTAGAAGTGCAGGGTTCAGGACGAGTGTTACTTGAAAACAATGAAACAATGTTTATAGGTTATTCCAATCAAAATGGGCATAAATACAAATCAATTGGACGATATTTGGTCAAAAAAGGTGAGATCGCTCTAAAAAATATCTCTTTGCAATCTATAAGACAATGGTTTGATGAAAATCCAAACAGAGTAGATGAAGTGTTAAACTATAATAATTCTGTGGTTTATTTTCAAGAGAAAGAACAACGGGCAACGGGTTCATTAGGACTTGCTTTAACTCCAAAACGTTCAATAGCAGTTGATAAACGCTATATCCCACTTGGAAGTATGCTCTATTGTAATGCACAACAAGAAGATGTGTCTTTTAGTCACATTGTACAAGCACAAGATACGGGTGGTGCTATTAAAGGTGCTATTCGTGCTGATATGTTCTTAGGCTATGGCGATGAGGCTCAAGCAGTTGCAGGTGGTTTAAAAGCCCCTTTAAATCTATGGATAATTTTACCAAAGGACTCTATGTGATTGGCTCTTTAGAAAAATTTAATCGTTTGGTTGAAGCACTTGAAGTGCTTCCAACAATAGGAAAAAAATCAGCCACTAGATTGGCATACTATATGGTTATGAATGATTCTTACAGTGGCATAAAAATAGCACATGCAATAGAAGATGCACTTGCAACATTAAAGAAATGTTCAAATTGTGGTGGTATGAGTGAAGACGAGTTATGCTTTATTTGTTGCGATGAAAGTAGAGATGAATCACTTTTATGTATAGTAGAGAGTGCTAAAGACATACTTCTTTTAGAAGAGAATGGATTGTTTGATGGAAGATATTTTGTATTAGAATCATTAGAAGGACTGAGTATAGATCATTTACAAAGCGTGGTTGAAAATGGTGTGAATGAGATACTCTTTGCCATTACGCCATCTATATCAAATGATGCAGTGATTTTATACATTGAAGATAAATTATCAATGTACGATGTTAACTTTTCCAAAATAGCCCAAGGTGTTCCTACGGGTGTAAGTTTAGAAAATATTGATGTTCTTTCTTTAACAAGAGCATTAGAATCAAGAGTTAAAGTTTAAAACAAGTATTAAGAGATAAAATTCTGTAACTATAAAAAACAAGGAAATATTTATGGGTAAATTTGATGATTTATTTGATGAAGATGATTCAGTATTTGGTGGTACGCCAGAGTCGAAATATTGGGATTTTCACGATCAAGTAAGTGAAGATTTAAGAAAAGATGAGTTTGACAAAGTTGTTGAAAAAATAGCAGCTATGGAAGGGATGTTAGCTGAGATCCATGGTGTTAACAATGTTGACAGTGCTATACGCTCATACGCTATACAAAACATTTCTGAGATGGATGACCTTAAAAAAGGTGTTTATCTGGATCTATCAGGTCACTTACTTTCTCGTGTAAATGACTAATTTATGAATTAAAGCGCAAAGCTTTTTTTCATATATTTAAGTATATCCTCTTTTTTTAATTCACCTTTTACAAACAATTCATTGGCTAAAACACCTTGACCTAAAAGCATGTCCGCTCCATCTTTACAAGTGATATTTTTGTTTTTAGCAAGTTTTAAAAATGGTGTAAGTTTGCCATAAATAGCATCTGCCACATACGAGGTATTATCTAAAATTTGTTCTAAAAGATCTTGTGGACAAGGGTAGTTGTCATCACTTAATCCTGCACTTGTTGTGTTTACAACCAGATCATACTTTTTAACTTCAAATGTATCCCAAGTATAAGTGTGTGAGGTTATCTCTTTAAAGTCTTGAAGTCTTTTAGCACTTCTGTTTAAAATATCAACTTCTATATTATCTTGAACAAATCGTGAAGCCAATGCACGTGCTGTTCCACCTGCACCAATAACTAAAATATTTTTTATCTCACCAAAGGCTTCTATAGCGTACATAAAACCATCAGCATCGGTATTGTAACCTATGAGTTTACCGTTTTCATTTACAATGGTATTGACGACACCAACATTGTTGGCAAAGCCTCGTATCTCATCACAAGCATTATAAGCAGCTTCTTTATGCGGAACGGTAATATTGGCACCACTGAGATCTAGATCCATAAATGTTTGACGTAGTTTAGATCCATCTTTAAGATGTACACGTGTATAGCATGCTTTGTAGTTTAAATTTTTAAAAACACAATTGTGCATAATAGGGGATCGAGAATGTGACACAGGGTCACCAAAAATAGCCAATAGCTTCATGAATCCAAGTCTTTTAAAGAGTGAACCAAAGCACCAAGTTTATTTTTAACCTCTAAGTATTCAAGCTCATTTTGAGAGTCGGCTACCACACCTGCACCTGCTTGTAGAACAACTTTGTCTTTTTTAACCATAGCCGTTCTAATAGTAATAGCAGTGTCCATATTTCCATCAAATCCAAAGTATCCAATACTTCCACTGTAAAAACCACGTTTAATACCTTCGTATTTAGCAATAAGTTCCATAGCGCGAATTTTTGGAGCACCTGTCATTGTTCCTGCGGTAAAGGTCGCCATAAATAGATCAAACATATCTTTATCTTCACGAATCTCCGCAACAACATCCGATACAATGTGCATAACATGAGAAAAACGTTCAATGTGCATCATATCATCGACTTTGACACTTCCTGTTTTTGCCACTCGACTAACATCGTTACGACCTAGATCTATAAGCATTAAGTGTTCAGCCAATTCCTTTGGATCTGCCAAAAGTTCCTCTTCAAGTTCACGGTCCCTTTGTTTGGTAGCACCACGTTTTCTTGTTCCAGCAATTGGACGAAGAAGGAGTTCACCTTCACTTAGTCTAACCATCACCTCAGGAGAACTTCCAACGATGTTGAAATCTTCATATTCCATTAAAAACATGTAAGGTGATGGATTTTTTGTTCGTAAGATTCGGTAAAAACTAAATGGATCTACTTCAATATTTCTCGTAAAGCGGTTTGTCATAAGTATTTGAAACACATCACCGCTTTTAATCATCTCTTTGGAATCATCAATCATTTTGAAAAATTCTTCTTTGGAATGAGCAAATTTTCCTTCATCTGAACCAACATTTTTCACCATATTAATATATGAAGAGGGAGATTTTAATTCTTCTTCTATTGCATCAAATTGTTTTGAATATTCTTCTAGGGTGGAAACCAAAGTGATTTCATGGTTTTTATGAGAATACACAAGTACAAGTTTAGGAAGTATAAGATCCAGATCAGGAGTATGCAGTTCATCTTTGAGATTATCCATGCTACTACCGAGTTTTGGCTCAAATACTTTAACCATATCGTAACCAATATAGCCAATAAAACCATCAACATAACCAATTTTTAAATCACTTGTTGCTTTTTTGTATTTTGTAGGATCTATGTTTTTATAGTAGGCTTTTAAAAAATCAAAAGGACTTTCATTTTTAATATGCTTTTTTCCATCAGTGTCAGTGTAGATGGTTTGTTCGTTGATGTATTGAAGTCTTTCACGAAAGCCTATGGCAACAAAACTGTAATTACCTTCACTTTGTCCCGCACTCTCAAGAAGATAGCTTATTTCATTGGGATAAAGTGATTTTAACTTTTCATACACGGCAATAGGTGCCAGCATATCTTGGGTAAATTTTTTAGAATAAATCATCGGTTATTTTTTTGTTAAAAATGCACCAGCTTCAATATCTGATCGGATCGTTCTAAGTGCGCTTCTTGCTTCTTTCTCATCACTAAAAGGACCCACTAGTACTTTGTTTAGACTTCCCGCTTTGTGATACTGATATTTAAACCCTTTGCTTGTAATAGAGTTTAAAAACTTTTTGTTTGGTTTATATTTTGAGAATGAACCCACTTGAACAAAGTATTGTTTTTTAGAGTTTGATGCTTTTGTTGTTGGTGTTTGTCTTTTTTGTGTGTTTTTAACAACAGGTTTTGGCTTTACAACAACGGGTTTAGGTTCTTCAACTTTTTGAACAGCCTCAGCCATGCTCTCTTCTTTGAGTTTTTGAGCAATTTCATCAAGGTTGTTTTCATCTATATTTTTTTCTTGAACAACTTCAACCTCTTCAAATAAAGCTTCCTCTTTAGGAGTTTCTTGAATGGTCTGTTGTGCAATACTTTGTGGAGTTGGAAGTGGAACAGGTTTAGGGAGGTTCTCACCATCATTTGAATTTAGAGTATTCATTAGCATGACGACTATAATTAAAATAACACCTAAAGTAGCAACAGCTAATACCACTTTTTTATTAGAACCAGAGTTACTTCCCTTGTTCAGTATAATATCGTTTAATTCGTTTTTCTCTTCCATTTTAGACTCCTATTATAGTATATTACTTTACAACACCTGTCTGTTCCAGACATCAGCTTTGATTCCAAAGCTCTTCGCAGCCGGTCTTTCAGACATCGGCTTTGATTCCAAAGCTAAAAACGAGAAGAAATTCTCGTTTTTTTAACGCTTTGTCACATATGTTTTGACCAAGAAGCACCACGTTCTTTAGCGTAAACTTCATAAGGTAAAGTCAAAATATTGTACTCATCGGGCATATCATTATTTGGAAACATACGCCATTGCTTTGGTTGCTTACTTGCTAGTTTCATACTGATCATTTTACCAAGTTGTATAGCCTCTTGTAAAGTGGTGTGACCTTTATGAATATAAACATGAAGGTGACCTTCTGTTTTTGTTTTATAAGCTGTAAAGTTTATGTATCCCTCTTCACGTAGCAAAAGTTGTGCCTTATGGTAAAATCTTTCAGGATCTCTACCATTGTAGTCAATTACAATGTTTTCAACTTTGCCACGAGCATTGATTAATGAATGAGCAACAGTTATTTCACCTTTTAAGTGCTTAGTGATAACCTGAGAGTTTAAAGGAGCATTTACTTTTTTAAATTTATTGTAAAAAGTACGCCCTTTAAATGCTATTTTATCAACAACTGAATCACTTTTTTCCCAGTAGTGATCGGTTAGCATTTTTATAAGTTTCATATCCATTGCTGTCATGTTAGTTTTCCCTTTTAATAATTATTGATTAATACGTTGATTGATTATAAATTACAAAGTTTTGAGCTAAAGCTTTTAACTCTTCTTTGATACTTGCTTGTAACTCTGTGTTATTAATATCATCTAAAACATCTGCCATTTTATTTGCAATGATTTCAAACTCTTTTTCTTTCATACCACGAGATGTAAGTGCAGGTGAACCAACACGGATACCTGAAGTTACAAATGGACTTCTAGTTTCACCTGGAACAGTATTTTTATTGATAGTAATACCAGCATTACCAAGTGCAGCATCTGCATCTTTACCAGAAATTTCAGTACCTACAAATGATACAAGTACAAGGTGGTTGTCTGTACCGCCAGATACTACATCGTATCCACGTTTAATCATTACTTGTGCTAGAACTTTAGCATTTGCTTTAACTTGTTTAGCGTAGTCTTTCCATTCAGGTGAAAGGTTGTGTTTAAAACCAACAGCTTTAGCCGCAATAACGTGAACAAGTGGTCCACCTTGAAGTGCAGGGAAGATTGCTGAGTTCATTTTCTTAGCAATATCTTCATTGTTAGTCATAATCATACCACCACGAGGTCCTGCAAGTGTTTTATGTGTAGTTGTTGTTACAACATCTGCATAAGGGAATGGACTAGGGTGTTCACCAGCTGCAACTAAACCAGCAATATGAGCAATATCAGCAAATAAAATAGCTCCCACTTCATCAGCAATTTCACGGAATTTTTTGAAGTCAATTTCACGAGCGTATGCAGAAGCACCACAAACAATAATTTTAGGTTGTGTGATTTTTGCAATATCCATTACTCTGTCATAGTTAATACGACCATCAAGCTCAACACCGTAGGTAAATGAGTGGTAGTTTTTACCAGAAAATGAAGGTTTAGAACCATGAGTTAAGTGACCACCGTGGCTTAGATCCATACCTAAAAGTTTATCACCTGCTTTTAATAAACCCGCGTACACAGCAGCATTTGCTTGAGAACCTGAATGGGGTTGAACATTTGCAAATTCACAGCCAAAAAGTTCACATGCACGATCAATTGCCAATTGCTCAACGCCATCAGCGTATTCACAACCACCGTAATAACGTTTTTGTGGATAACCCTCAGCATATTTGTTTGTAAAAACAGAACCCATTGTTTGCATAACAGCTGGAAGTGTGAAGTTTTCAGATGCAATCATCTCTAAATGGTCAGTTTGTCTCTCTAGCTCTTTTTCGCATAAATCGAAAATTTCTTTGTCAAATTCTTGTAAAAAACTCATGTTACAAAATTCCTTGTAAATTTAAATATAGGCGATTATACTGAAAAATTGATAATAAATGACTGAATGTTATTTGAGCTAGGGCTTAGGCGTGAAGGTTATGTGTTTAAAGCAGAGGGGAAAAAAAGAAAAAGATTTATTTAATCTTCTTCATTTTCTTCTGTATGAGTACTTTCAGCTACTGGTTTCATAGCTGGGAACAGGAGTACATCACGGATACTGTGTTGGTTGGTAAGAAGCATAACAAGTCTGTCCATACCAATACCTTGTCCAGCAGTTGGAGCCATACCATAGCTTAGTGCATCTACAAAGTCCATATCCATTTCATGTGCTTCATCATCTCCACCGTCTTTTGCTTCACCTTGAGCAACAAAACGACCGTGTTGGTCAACGGGATCATTTAACTCTGAAAAGGCATTTGCAATTTCACGACCTGCAATAAACAGCTCAAATCTTTCAGTGATGTTTGGATTGTCATCACTTCTACGAGCCAATGGAGATAGATCGACTGGATACTCTGTAATAAATGTAGGGTTGATAAGTTTTTCTTCAACAAATTCATCAAAGAGTTCACCTTGTAAATAACCAAGTGTCATATTTGTATCTGCTGCAAGATTTTTACTTCTTAAATAGTCAAGAATTTTTTCTTTATCATTTACTATTTCTTCTGGAACACCACCAATTGTTGTCAGTGATTGTATTAATGGAATCTCTGAGAATTTGTCAAAATCAACTTCCATATCTCCATAAGGAAGACGAGTTGGAAGTTCTAAATGTTCAAAAAGGTATTCAAAATACTCTTTTGTAATCGTAATTAGATCACGGTATGTTTTGTACGCCCAATAAAACTCAATAGAAGTAAATTCGGGATTGTGTGTAGCATCCATACCTTCGTTTCTAAAGTTACGGTTGATCTCAAACACGGCTTCAAATCCACCAACTATTAAACGTTTTAAATAAAGCTCAGGTGCTATTCTTAAGTATCTGTCTATTCCTAGTGCATTATGGTGTGTAACAAAAGGTTTTGCGTTGGCTCCACCTGCAATAGGGTGCATCATTGGAGTTTCAACTTCAAGAAAGCCTTTTTCTTCAAAAAAGTGACGAGTTAAAGAGATAACACGTGAACGAATTTGAAATGTGTTTCTTACTTCTGCATTCATTATTAGATCAAGGTATCTTTTTCTGTATCGGATCTCTTTATCGGTTACACCATGAAATTTTTCAGGTAAAGGAGCAATAGATTTTGTTAATAGTTTAAGCTCATTAGCATGTAAAGAAAGTTCACCTTTTCCTGTTACAAAAGGGTATCCTTCAACTTCAATAATATCGCCAACTTCAATGTTCTTTTTGAAAATATCGTTGTAAAAACCTTCAGGAAGATTATCACGTGCGACATAAACTTGAAGCATTCCACTTTCATCTTCGATTTTGATAAAACTTGCTTTACCCATAATACGCTGAAGTTTGATACGGCCACTTACTATATAGTGACGATTTTCATCACGCTTATCTTCTTTGTTCTCAATATCTGAATTAACATTTAAGTATTTTGCAATAGTACTATTTCTTTTAGAATCATTTGAATAAGGATTGTATCCAGCTTCTTTTAATGTCTGAGCTTTTTGTATTCTCTGTTGTATAAATTTATTTTCAAAAGCCAATATATATTCCTTGTGTAATTTAATATTTTTTAGTTTAGTTGTTTTCTTGACACTTTTTACAAATACCATAGATCTGCATAGAGTGGTCTATCATTTTAAAACCCAGTTCATCTGCGATTTTGTGTTGTCTTACTTCTATTTGTTCATCAACAAATTCGGTGATGTCACCACAAACGGTACAAATGAGATGATCATGATGGTTTTTTGCACCCAGTTCATATTTTTTACCTTGTGCACCAAAAGATAAAGATGTAACCATCTTTGAGTCTTCAAGTAAAGACAAGGTTCTGTACACAGTTGCAATACCAATTTTTAATTCAGAATATTTTTTTTGTAAGATCTGGTGCAAAGACTCAGGTGTTAAATGTTCATCCGAATTGTATAAAGATTCAAGGATTACTTCTCTTTGAATGGTAAACTTTAAATTGTTTTTTTTAAGTAAATTTTTAAAGTCTTCTAAAAGTTGAACGTATTCAACGGTTCGCTCTGAAAAGTTTGTTGATATATTACTCACCACTTATCTCCTTTTGTTTAGCTTCTACTTGTTTGTTGATCTCTTGGGTTACATCTTCAGTGATGGCTTGTGCTTTTTCATCTATGATCTCTTGTGTTTTTTCTTCAATAGATTGGGTAGCTTGGTTGATACTTTGGTTTAAATCCTCGCTAATAGACACGGGATCTATTTTCATAATAACTGAACCTGCTTTGGTAAGAACAGGAAAAAGCATAGAGTTTTGCATCACAGAATCAATGGTAGATCTAAGCGACTGAATGTTGTAAACAGCGTGCGCAATAACTGCGGCTATTAAGAAAAATTTACTTGCTCCAAAAACAAAACCTAAAATTCTGTCGTAAATACCCAAACCACTAAGTGAACTAAGTTTTTTAAAGATTGAACCAGTTAAGATCATAAGTAACCAAAACACACTAAGTGTTGCTAAAAAACCTGTAAATCCTACCGCACCATCATTGTCGAAATTAAAAATAAGGTTATTTAAGTATTCTCCAACTTCTGGACCAAACCTAGAAGCGATAAAAATACCACCAATAATCCCAACAAGTCCGAATACTTCTTTAAAAAATCCGTTTAATATTCCTTTTAATCCTAAAAGTAAAATTATTGCTGCCGCTACAATGTCAAAATAGTTTAAATCCATATGTTAAATAGGCTCCGTAGAAAGTTTATTTTTTCCTGTTTGTTTTGAACGGTACAAAGCTTTGTCCGCTCTTGCTATAAAGCTATCAGGGGTATCTCCAACTTTTAGTTTGGTCCCTCCAATACTAATAGTTACACCAATGTTGTTACCTTTGTAGATCAGTTTATTTTCACTTACAAGTTTTAAAAGTCTGTTTGCAATAGTAATACATTGCTCCTCTTTTAATCTGTTAAGAACAACCACAAACTCTTCTCCACCAAATCTAAATACTTTGTCACCATCTCTGAGTGTCTTTTTAAGTATTCTTGAAATATAGATTAAGATTTTATCGCCTGCAATGTGACCAAATTCATCATTGATCTGTTTAAAGTCATCTATGTCAAGTACTAAAAGGTGTGTTTCAAATTTATTATTTGCATTTTCACACATATCGGTTAAATAAGTGTTTAAAGCACCTCTGTTGTAAACTTTAGTCAGTGGATCTAAGCTCGATTTTTCTTCAAGATCTCTGATCTGAATAGAAAGGTTAGAGATGATTGAATTTGCTTTTGCTACTTCATCAACCATATGTTCTTGGATCTCATTGAATTTTGAAGTGATAGATGGTAGATCTATCTGTTGATCTCCGCAAGCATCAAGGGTTTCTTTATGTTTGATAGAAAGATTTGAAATTTGTGAGCTTGTTTGTTCATAAGATGCCAAACAATCTTTTGCTATATCTTTGTAATCATCTGCTAGCAGGTTTTTCATGGTTGAGTATGAATTTAACGTATTGTTCGACATGTCAGAGATTAAAGAAGCAGAATTTCTAAGGTATTCAGCTAAGTGTTCTTGCGTTATATCACTGTTTTCATTAAGAAAATTTCTAATATTTAAACATAATTCATCCAGTACGGATTCCAGTTCATGTCTTGCCATAATTTAAGTTCTTTAGTTGAATTTTTATTTTTGCAATTATACAATGTTAAACTTTATAGATACTAAAGGTATTTAGGTAACTATATTGATCTATTTCTAAACTATAACTTAGGTACTTTTAGCTAAAATGACAAAAATTATTATTATAAGGTATTAAATATGGGTATTTGGACACCAGATAGCTGGAGAAGTAAACCAATATTACAGCAACCAACTTATCAAGATCAAGAGAATTTAAACAGAGTTTTATCTGAGTTAAAAACGTATCCACCATTAGTATTTGCAGGGGAAGCAAAAAGACTAAAAGAACAGTTAGCTGATGTTTCTCGTGGTGAGGCTTTTTTACTTCAGGGGGGTGATTGTGCTGAGAGCTTTTCTGAGTTTCATGCAAATAATATCCGTGATACTTTTAAAGTGCTAATGCAAATGGCAGTTGTTATGACATATGCTGGGGGTGTACCTGTTGTTAAGGTTGGACGTCTTGGTGGGCAGTTTGCTAAACCTCGTTCATCTGATACAGAAACATTTGATGGTATTACACTAGATTCATACCGTGGAGATATTATTAACGGTGTAGATTTCACTAAAGAAGCGCGCGTACCTGATCCAGAACGTATGGTAAAAGCCTATAACCAAGCTTCAGCTACACAAAATCTACTTCGTGCATTTGCTACGGGTGGTATGGCAGATCTACATAAAGTTCACCAATGGAACTTGGATTTTGCTCATAAAAGTGAAGTAAGTGAACAGTATGAAAAATTGGCAGAGGAGATTGAAACTTCGTTGAAGTTTATGCAAGCATGTGGAATCACATCTAAAACATACAGAAATCTTCGTGAAACTGATTTTTATACTTCACATGAAGCGTTGTTACTTCCATATGAAGAAGCCTTTACACGTAAAGATTCTCTTTCAGGTGAGTGGTACAATACAGCAGCTCACATGGTATGGATCGGCGATAGAACACGTCAACTTGATGGTGCTCATGTTGAATACATGAAGGGGATTCAAAATCCTATTGGTATTAAAGCTGGTCCTACTATGGATCCAGAAGATTTAGTAAGACTTGCAACGGCTGTGAACCCAACAAACGAAGCTGGAAGATTAAACATTATCGTTCGTATGGGTGCTGATAAAGTGGGTGATCATATGCCACAACTTATCCGTGCTGTTGAGCGTGAAGGTTTAAATGTAGTTTGGTCATGTGACCCAATGCACGGAAACACAATAAAATCATCTAACAACTACAAAACACGTCCAGTAGATGCTATTTTAACTGAGATGAAACAGTTCTTCCAAGTACATAAATCTGAAGGTACTTATGGTGGTGGTGTTCATTTAGAGATGACTGGTAAAAATGTTACAGAGTGTATTGGTGGATCTTTTGTTGTTACAGAAGAAGACTTAAGCTCACGTTACCATACTCACTGTGATCCACGTTTAAATGCTGATCAGTCTTTAGAATTAGCATTCTTAATCGCAGACACTTTGAAAGAAGTTAGAAAGTAACATCTTGCTTTTAAAACTTTTAAAACTAACCCTAATCTTAGGGCTGGTTTTTCCCCTTTTTGCATCTGCAAATGAAATTAAAATCAAAAAACAAAACTTTTACAACTTAGTTGTTCCTGCTGTTAATCAAGTTTATACAGAGCTTGATACTCAATATAAACTGATCCAACACGATGTTGAACAAAACGATATTAATACCTCTTTAGTTCGTGAAATGATGAAAAAATACAAGGCAAAAGATTATCAAGATTTGCTTCAAAGAATGAAACCCCATCCTAAAAGTGTGGCTTTAGCACAAGCTGCTATGGAGAGCGGTTGGGCAACATCACGTTTTACAAAAGTCGCAAATAATCTTTTTGGTGTCTGGTCTTTTAACAAAAATGAGCCAAGAGTACCTGCAAGTCAAAAAAGAGGAAATAAAACGATATATGTTAAAAAGTACAAGACAATTGCAGATTCAATAAGGGATTATTATAAGGTTCTGGCAACGGGTAGGGCATTTAGTGAGTTTAGAGCTCAAAAGATGAGAAGTGAAGACCCATATAAACTTGTAAAAAAACTTGATAAGTATTCTGAAAAAGGTTCTGAATATGGTAAGGAATTAGCGCAAGTTATAAGGTACAATAAATTTTATAACTACTAAGATTTACTCTTTTGATAAAGCAAAAAACACTGTAACTTTAGCATAGTCTATGTCTAGTTTATCATTACAGTATGTACCAAACAGTATATATATTTGATTATCTATAGACTGATTATCATACTTATTATAAACAATCTCCATAGCGTCTAACATCATGCATGTATCATATTTAGAATGAACTTGAAAATATACTAATATTCCATCCAGTTTAGTTAAAGGTGGTCTGTTGTTTTCAAAATCATTAATGATAGAAGTAATAATTTTAGATGAAGAGTTGTTGCTTTTGTTTTCACATACACCAATCATTACAGAATCTTTATCTTTGGTAATAAGCTCAATATCTTCCATATCTAAAAATATATCATTTTTACAATCTCTTTGAATACTAGAAAGTTGAGCTTCTACTTGCTCTTTTGATAATATTTTCATAGTCTATTCCAAGCAGAATTTATTTCTATATTTTTAGATAAAAAACTAATATCCATAATATGGTTCCAAGATATATCAAGTTTTTTTAAAGATTTTAATATTGTTAAATTTATTGGTAATTCTTTTAAATGATTATGCGATAGATTTAAGCTCTCTAAAGATGTAAATTCAAGGATAAATGGAGGAAATATATTAAGTTTTTTATATGAAAAATCTAAACTTTTTATATTTTGTATATCATTGGAATCTATTTGATTTTCTTTTGCCCAATCAAGTAATTTTTGACTATATTTACATTTATCCATCTTTACTCCAAAATATTTATATTATGAAGTTTAAATTATTAAATAGACAACTTAGTGTCTATTTAATTAATGGTTGTTATGTTGAAAATAGACATTAGGCTGTCTAAAAATTAGATATACTTGTTTATGGCAAAACATGAATATGACAAAATACTTACAAGACTCATAAATATTCTTTCACTTTTAAATGATGGTAAAGAACTTACTACAAAAGAACTAGCCGAGCAGTTTAATGTAACTGAAAGAACTATTTTAAGGGATATGAACGAGCGTTTGTACTCATTTCCAGTATATAAAGATAAAAAAAAATGGAAGATGCAAGATGGCTTTAAGTTAGAGAAAAATAATTCTATTGAAGAAGAAGTTGTTCTTGGTATACTTGAAAAATTCTCTAGCTCTATTGGTGGAGAGTTTTCTACAAAAGCACATAAGCTACTCAACAAAATAAAAAATGATGAACTAAATCCAATCTACACAAAATTAAATATTGAAGATATTGGTGATATGTTTGATGAGATAAAACTACTAGAAGATGCTATAAAAAGTAAAAACATCATTGAATGTACCTATGATGATGAAGTATATGAGCCTTACAAGGAGATTCTAAAACCTTTGAAGATTGTAAACTATGAAGGTTTTTGGTATTTGGTAGCGTTAGATGAAGATGAGTATGTAAGAAAGTTGTACTTAAAGAAAGTATCAAATATAAAAGTAAAAGATGAAGTTTTTGAGACAAATACAAAGATAGATAACATGTTGAAAAACTCTATATCTATTTGGTTCCAATCTGACAGAGAAGCTTTTGATGTGCATCTGCATGTAGATGCAGAAATATCCAAATACTTTAAACGAAAACCTCTCCCAACTCAAAAGTTACATAGTGTGAATCAAGACGGCTCTTTAGAGATAGTAGTTACTATAACTTATGATATGGAGATAACCCCGATCATAAAGTACTGGATGCCATATCTTAAGATCATTGAACCTAAGTGGTTGGAAGAAAAAATAGCGAAAGATGTTAGAGAGTTTTTAAATAAATAATAAAGGAATGAATTTGACAGAAATAAAGTTATTATGGGAAGGACCATTTAGTATTGAGGATATATTGACAGGAAAAATAGATTCTAAAAAACATGAAACACAAGCAAATGACATAGGGTTGTATCAGATATATGGAACACATCCAATTTATGGCGATAATGTACTTGTTTATATTGGTAGGACAAAAAATAAAAATGGATTTAAAGCAAGGTTAAAAAATAGATGGGTTGTTGAGGACGGTAGTGATTCTGATAATGTTCAAATTTATTTAGGTACTATATTTAGTGATTTAGAAAAACTAGATAAAGATAAAATTATAAAAAATAAGTTAATTGATAAAGCAGAGGTACTTTTGATTAACGCACTTAAACCAGCTTTTAATTCATCAAATATTCAAAGTGTTGATACCTCATTAACAAAAGATAGATATTTAGTTCACAACACGGGTAATCATAGAAGAGTGCCAACTACATTAGATAGTGAATATTTTTGGAAAGAGTATAAAAATTTTGCTGTTATTAATGATCTAGTAAATGAACAAAAAATTGATGATGAAGAAAATTATTATGGATGTGTTATAAATCAAACAGATAAGTATGATATATGGCTATGTGTTGATTATGAAATATGGAACATGAAAAAAGTACCTCTAACATTTCAAATAGACTTTAAAAATAACAAAGAGTTAAAAAAAGCAAACTCTCTAAATAAATTTGAAGTATATAAATATATTGGCGAAGATGATACTGAAGAATTTTTGTATGAAGATGCGTCAGATTTAATTGATTTAACAAATGACAAATTAAAAGTAGAAGTGGATAAAAAAATAAATGATATAAAGAACAAATTGAAAAACTAGACACAAAGCTGTCTAAACAGTTTTCTATCATTTGATAAAAAAATAAGGGATAGTACCTTGAGAATATCTGATAGAAAACATGTTCAGTATAATACAGCTCTTGTTCCAGAAACCTATGAAGTAAAACAACCGAGTGTTGTTAAAAAGCCTTTTAGTTTGGATATTAGAAGCGAGGCATTACATAAGTATTACGAACATTTGAAACAAAATCCATATAAAGTACCTAAAATATCAAAAAGTGACATTGATAACATGATACTAGTACAAGAGAATAGGTTTAATATCAATCCATATTCAAAATATTTAAATAATAGACACTATGCTGTCTAAATGATAGTCTAAACTTCTTCCATATCAAAATAGGAGAAGATGATTATGAAAAAAATAGTATTACTTGTAGGTTTATATGTCTCAAGTTTATTTGCTAGTCCAGTTGTAGGGTATGTTGATTTATACGGAGAGATTCAGGTCAATATGGTTGTAGCCAATAAATGCCTAGAAGAGGTAGCTTATACAAGAAGTTTAAACGGACAACAATGTGTTGCATATAGCCAAGCTGTTAATACAGATGTATATAAAAGATTGCTAACTAGAAACTTCAATGACTTTAATTCAAACAATACACATTGGACAAAAGAGGATTGGGTGATTTTACAAAATCAGATGAAAAAATTAATTTATGTTAATGATTTAGTTAAACAGTTTAAAAACTAGCAAATACATCTAAATATGAAAAAAACTATAGTTGAAAAATTAAATATAAAACAAGAAATAGAGCATTTTGAAACTTTATTTCTTGATAATGTAAAAAACTTTGAAAAAGATTCCTTTGCTTTAGTATATGGAAAAGATATCGACTTAGACCTTGAATCTGATGGAAGCATCGGAACTAATTCTTCAGGAGAGGAAGCTTTTAAAATAGCTATGGATAAGTCTATAGCTAATTATAATAATAATTCTAGATGTGAAAAATTATCTGATATAACATACATACAAATTAGTATATTTGCAGATTTTAGTACTAATCTGGATAAGTTTATAAGCTCAATAGACACTCTATTAAAAAGTTTAGGCAATAATACAGAAGTGCAATTTGTAATTGGACATACAAAAAATAAAAAGTCTGTTGATATAAACATTATAGGTTTGAAAAATTACTGTGATTGCAAGTATCATTATTATTGGGAACATTTATTCAAATGAATTGCCAAGAAATAGACTGGATAGTTGAATTAATAAACTGGGCAAAAAAATATAAGATAAAAAATATTTTAGAGATTAGTAACAACAATTCTAACAAAGATACTGAAGAAGCTCTTTTGGAGCTATCTTCTTTATATTTGTGCAATAAAAATATTTATACCTTACCAGATGCAATTATAAATTTACAAAACTTAAAATGCTTATATCTTTCAGATAACGAGATAACAGTTTTTCCAACAGTAATATTTGAATTTGAAAAATTGGAACTATTAGATATTGCTAATAATATGCTAACTGAAATACCATTTGAAATCACTAGTTTAAAATCATTAAAATATCTCAATATATTTGGTAATAAAATAACGTATTTACCAAAATTTATAAAGTTCAATCAATTACACGATTTTGCTTGTAATGGAAGTGATATATTAATTGATGTTGAATGAATTTAAGACTTATTCTCTATCTCTTCTTGCTTTTCCTCTATGCTAAGGAGTTCTTCAACCTTTTGCTCATAAAGAGTTTCTAACTCTTCTAACTCAGATGCGAGTTTACTAAGACCTATCTCTTGGTAACAATCTGGATTGGCTATACAGTTGTTTTTTTCTTCTATCTTGTTTTCGAGTTCTTCGATCTCTAAAGGTAATTTTTCAAGCGCAATTTTTTCTTTGTATGTTAGTTTGATAGCTTTTGCTTTTAGCTGTTTTTCTTGTATTTTAGGTTTTTGAGATTGTGTGGCTTCTTTTTCCATTAGATCTAGGGTTTTGATCTCACTTTCAAGTTCTAAATACTCAGAGTAATCTTGGTAAGATTCTTCTATGGTTTTGTCTTTTTTAAAGATAAAAAGTTTTTTTGCAATCTTATCGACAAAGTATCTATCATGAGAAACAATGATAACCGCACCAGCGAAGTTGGTAAGCTGTTCTTCAAGTATGTTAATAGTAGGGATATCCAAATCATTTGTAGGCTCATCGAGTATAAGAATATCTACATTTTTAGTAAAGAGTAGGGCAAGGGCGATGCGGTTTTTTTCACCACCGCTAAGGATGCCGATTTTTTTGTCTAAATACTCACGAGGAAACAAGAAGTTTTTTAAATACCCATACACGTGCATGTTTTTTCCACGTACTTCTACTCTGTCACCTCCAAAAGGACAAAAAGTTTCAACAAGATTTTTGTCATCGTCAAGCATCTCACGATGTTGATCAAAGTATCCTATTTTAAATTCCCCTTGTTTGATAGTTCCTTTTGTAGGCTCTATACGTCCTAACAAGGCTTTTAAAAGGGTTGATTTTCCACTTCCGTTTGGTCCAACTATGGCTATAACATCTTTTTGAAGTATGCGAGTGTTAAAGTCGTGTAAAAGTTCTTTATCTCCAAGAGTTAGTCCTAGATCTTCTACTTCAAAAAGCATTTTTTGTTTGTTGATACTTTTGTCACGGTTAAAGTGTTTTGCTTCACGTTGTAGTTCAATGGACATTTTACGGATCTGAGCTGGATTTGTTTTTGCTTGTTCACGCAGACCCATAAGACGTTCTTTACGCCCTTCATTTCGTTTAAGACGTGCACGAACACCACGGCTGTACCATTCGTTTTCTCTTTTTAGGATCCCAAGTAAGTTATCGTGTTGTTTTTGAAGGGTACGCATGTACTCTGCTTTTTGAGTTAAGTAATCAGAATAACCACCAGAATATTGGCGGAGCTTTTCATCTTCAACTTCTATGGTTTTAGTGGCAACTTTGTCAATAAAATATCTGTCATGGGAAATAAACACAATAGTAAAACGCTCTTTTAAAAGTAGCTGTTCTAAGAACTCCACCATGTAAACATCAAGGTGGTTGGTAGGTTCATCAAGCAGTAAGATGTCGGGTTTTTGCAAAAGCAAAGAAGCAAGTGCCACACGGCGTTGTTCACCACCACTTAAAAGGTTGATATTTTTGTCTTCATAGCGTTTTAGGTCAAAGTGTTGGATGATACGTTCTATCTTGTCATCTAGGTTCCAAGCTGAATGGTGTTCTATGTATTTTGAGAGTTTTTCATGTTCATCTATAAGCTTTTTATTTTCAAAATCTTCTGCTATTTGTAAAGAGAGTGCATTGTATCTATCTTTTGCTTTGTTGATTTCATCAAGTCCTGCTTCAACGGCTTGACGAACATTATGTTGGGGTTTAAAGTTTGGACGTTGATCGAGCATTTTTACTTCGAGGTTTTGGCGAATAATACGCTCACCTTCATCTTGTTCAAGCGTGCCGTTAACTATTTTCATAAGGGTAGATTTTCCACTACCGTTTTTCCCAATAACCACGATACGTTCACCCTCATCAACATGAAAATTTACTTCCGTTAAAATCTTTTGAGCTTCATAATGTTTTGAGATGTTTAAAAGATCTATGAGTGCCATGTAACGCCTTAAATATGTTTTGTTTTTTGAGTAAAAAAAATTATTAATTTTCAGTGCGTATTTTATCTGAAGTGTGGACAATTTACAAGTAAAAATTATCCTATATAGAGATGTTATATTTGGATATAATACAAAATAATATTTTAGAATTTGGTAGGAATTATAAAGCATGAAAGATAAATACAGATCGATTATTTATGTACTTTTAGTAGGATTTTTAGTTATAGGGTGTAGCAGTGATAGTTCAAAATTGGATGAATATAACAATGTTGAGAATACATCTTCAAGTGTAAATAAATCGATAAATGCAAAAATCTTAAACAAAAGCGAATACACCTTATCACCTATTAGTGATGCAGAATTTAATGCGCTTAGTTATGAAAACAAATTGCTCGTTGCATATAAAATATACACCGCGTTATTAAGTGGTGTAGCTAAATATGAACTGGATAAAAAGATTGAAAGTAACACCTTTATTTCTGATCTACATGCCACGTTGATGTCGCCAAACAGTGATCTTTATAGTATAGAAGAAATTATAGATAACAAAGATTACAGTTCACTCCCTAGAAACTATACAAGAGAAAGAATATTTGCCAGACTTTTTAACATGAAGCTTGGATACCATTATGTAAATAGATTAAGTGCTTATTTACTGACGCAAAACATTATGTTTTCTCCTGCTTATGAGTTAAACAGTGTTGATGGTGCGGATATATCAAATGTCTATAACAAACTTGTAAGACAAATGGATAAGAACATAAGTATTGAAAATATAACCTATGATCATATGATGAGCGATGATAATTGGAAGCGTTTTAGAAGCCCTGAAGATAATTCGCGTGAGATGCTAGAGTTATTTTTGTACGACAAAAACGATTCAAAAGTACCATTGGCAGCTAAAACACTTCAAAATTGGAAACTTGAAACAAGAAGTAAAGAATTAATGGTGGGTTTAAATGTAAACAATGAACCTATTGAGATGTTTGACACTATTATTACAACGGGGGATGATTTTTACAAAGAACTGGTCTTGTACAAAGATTTTAAACCATCTGTTATAAGAAGATTAGTTGAAGTGTATTTTACTGACTTTTCTTCTCAAAGGGTAGATGAACTTGTTGCACAGATAAAAAGAAGCAACCCTGAAAGGTTTCAGGATATTTTGTTGCAAATCATATTTTCTAAAGCATTTATTTTTGAAGTACAAAGGGTCAAAACATTTGAAGAGGCTGTTTTTTCTATGGGAAAAAAGATTAGTTTTTATGCGGGTAGAAACTTTTTTGGATACATGAGAGATGCTATTGATAAAAGCAATCAAGGAAGTATGAAGTATAAACTAGGAAGAAGTAAAAACGTACCCATAGATTCTTTGTCTTTTTCAAATTATTACAAATTTATGAGAGAACGCATACTTAATGATCTAAGATACAATCAAATGCACGATTGGGACAATGGTTGGGAAGCAGAATTTATAAACAATGAAAGTACAAATTTTGATACCTTAGATGAATTTATAGATTATCTTTTTATTGCCAGTGTTCAAAGACACCCAACAGCGGATGAATTAGATGCCCTTCATGATTTTTGTGTAAATGAAAAAAATTATGGAAATATTGCAACAACAAACAATAAAGAAGCGGTAGCTATTATAGTTTTAGAATACATATCTAGGCTAACAGAAGTATATACCTATAAATTACCTTCTCAGGAGAGCGAAGATGAATAGAAGAAGTTTTTTAAAGGGATTGAGTTTAGCCACCATATTTGCACTTTATCCACAAGCTTTAAATGCTGATATGTCACAAGTAGAATTTAATGAAGATGTTTTTTCAAAAAATAACGCGCAAACGATCATGATATTTTTATACGGTGGTCCATCAGAATTGGGTGCTAACCTGACAAACATTGAAGAGATCCAGTTGCATAGTCAAAAAAAATACACTATGAGTGATTTAAGAATCACAGAAAATGGATTTTGGGAACAAGCAGGTGGAGATCTACTTGAAGATATGTTGGCAAATGGAGATTTAAATCTATTTAGAACCTGTTTTAGAAAGTCAAATACTACTAAGTCACATGAAAATTGTGTTTCTGAAAATCAACGAGGCATAATGAATGAAGACTTACCTATGCAAGCTTCAGGAATATTTGCCACTCTTGGTAGAGTATTAGCTGAAAAAGGAAAAATAGATCCAGATACAACCTTACCATTTATTACGATGGAGGGTGAATCTGGATTTTTTTACGCTGGTGGAGATGAAATACAAAGTATGTTAAGACCCGTAGCCATAGACGAAAAGCTCACTAACCCGTATCAAAGAGTACTTAGCAGTAGGTTTTACACAGGTGAAGAGTTAGATGAAGACGTACGTGTAAATGACAGTAACTTATCTATGCGTTTTGATAATATAGCAAAAAGTATCAATAAAAATTCCTCTTTACAAGAAGTATTTGACAAAAGAAAAGAGTTAGAATCTTTTATTACTTCACAAGAAGATCAAGTTCTTCCAGATGGGATATCGTATCCAGAAACAACATTTGCAAAGAAAATACAAACAGCTATAAATATCTTGGTCGGAAACAATGATACAAAAATAATATCCCTTGGTAGTGCAGGTCTTGGCGGTTGGGATGACCACAGTGATGCAGTATCAGCCTATACAAATAGAATGAAAGACTTGATAAAAGCAATACAAGCAGGAGTGACGCATTTAAACACAATAAGCAATACCAATATAAACATAATGGTCTTTGGTGATTTTGGAAGAAATGTTAATCTCAATGATTCATTAGGATGGGACCATGGTAATAATCAAAACCTATACATATTTGGTGGAAAAAATTATTTTAATCATGTCGGTGTAGTTGGTAAGACTCAGTTAATGCCTCTGCAAGGTAATAACCGTATTTACCTAGAACCAACTCCAGAATCTTATACTTTTGAGCCTTATAGTATTGCATCTACCATCTATAAATTATATGGTATTAGTAATCCTGAAGTCTTAACCGGTGGATTCAAAGAGATAGAAGCAGGGTTGTTAAAATAATAAGATTAGCCCTAAAATTAGTATTATAAACAAACTTGCATACTCTAAAAACTTCTTAAATCCTAGATTGGTATTGGAAGTTTTTTTACGTACAAGTACACTTAAAATAGCTGAAAAAAAGATGATGGTACTCATACCAAGACTCATAACAAGTGCTGCTAAAAATCCCGCATAGTAAAGTCCCAAAGAGAGTGAAAATATAAAAATAGTAATGGTACCAGGACAGGGAATAATACCCGCAGAAATAATTAAAGCAGCATCGGTTGAGTCTTTGTCAACTTTACAGGTTCCACAACCACAAGTGCTAGGGTGGGGTGAAGCAGAAAATGTGTATTGTACTTTACGTAATGCTTTGTAGGCTTTGTGTTTTTTATTGAGTAAGTATATAGCAATAACAATGATGATCAATGCTGATACTTTAGTGGTATAAAAAACAGCATTATCAACAAACTGGGCAAAAAGAACATCCAAGAAAAAATAGATAGCTACTGTGAGTAAAAAAGCTGAAAAGGTATGAACTACACCAATGGCTAATGACACCAAAAGTGCTTTAGTATAAGATTTTTCATTGCTTAAAAAGTAACTCGCGACCAATGTTTTTCCATGTCCTGGACCCATAGCATGGATCACACCGTACATATAAGCAAAAAACAAAAGTGAAAGATAGGTGAGTGGATTTGACTCATCTTTGATCGATTCAAAAAGAGATTTTATTTTGGCAATGCTCTTTTTAAGAATATTTTCTTGGCTTAGACTACTTTGTTGTTCAACAACTGGAATCTCTTGTGGGTGCTTAGATGTTTTTGTCAGTGGAGTGTTTTGCTTAGAATCCGTTTGTGAAAAAAGTATGCTAGCGGTAAAAAGATAAAGGTTTTGAGTGTAGTTTATCTCGTTTTTTGGTATAAGTAGATCATGGACAATAAAGCTGAAAAATCCTTCATCGTCACTAAATGCAAAGGATAGTTGTGAATTGTCCTTAATATAAAAGTCTAGATCTGTTTCATAGGTAAAGAGTAGTTCATTGTTTTGCAGGTAGATCTTAAGGTTCTTATAGTTTAGATCTAGGCGTTGTTGTTCTTTGTCAAGTTCGTTAAAAAAAACTTGTGTGAGCATATTTTTAGGCTGTAAGTAGTCTGTTTTTATTTGTAAAATAGTTTTAAGCTCATCTGGATCGAGTAGGGCATTTTTGTTTTTGTCGTATTGCGTTGTTAATTCTTTAGTGTAAATATCTGAAAAAGTCCATTTAAAGTAGATCCGTTTGAGAGTGTTTTCTTTGACTTGAAGGTCTAGATCTACTTTAACTGTTGGAGTCATTAATGCACACGTTGCACAAGCAAAAAGTTGGTATGAAAATAGGACTAAGAGTAAAAATATTTTATTCATCATAACCTATACAGATCTCACGTGCACTGTACCAATCCGCTATCCCTTTGTCGCTATATGGGTGCTCTTGTTGTTTTGGAGGTATGGCAATATTACGAAGTTTTGAGCGAACGATACCCATTACAATAAAGGTTAATATTAGAACAAAAAAAGCAATAAAGTAATCGTATATATACCAAGCTAAAGCGGTTGTAAAGTAAGTGGTGAACTTTAAAAACACCCAAATAGCATAAGAGATAGCCTTACATCTCTTTGTGTGTAGTTTGGGAGTGGGTTCTATCATTTCTAAATAATCATTTTGCATGAAATATTATAGCCTAGATGTTGTTTGTATTATCTCATCTTACATTTTTTAATTTTTACTTTAAAAGATTCTCTCATTTATAGGCTTCTAAGCGTAAACGTACATAATCAGCTACCCATCCATCTTTTTCATTGTATATTTTAGATTTTAAAATCTCTGTAACTTCTTGTTTAAAGTGGATCTGTTGTTTTTGAGTAAGATGAGATATTATTCCATTAGCAAAAACATCTAGCCAGTTTTTTATGTCGTCTATAGGTGTGGGTCTTGGAATAAGTTCTATATACTTTACTTTAAAACCATTGTCTTCTAACATTTTTTTATATTCTTTTACTTTTGGAAAAAACCATAAGTCATTGAATACCCCATATTCTTTATGTTTTAAAAATACTTCTTTTATAGCTGACCTGATTTCATAAATATTTCCATAACCTCCAAATTCAGCAATAAATCTACCATTTTGTTTTAGAGATCTATGTATGTTTTTTAGTGCCAATTCACTCTCTTTTACCCAATGAAGTACCGCATTAGAAAATACGGCATCAAACTTATTTACATAAGATAAGCTTGTTGCACTCATAAGCTCTGCTTTTAAACCTTTTGCTCTGCTTTTTTCTACCATATCTTTACTAAGATCTATTGCTGTAATATCTGCACCAAATTTTTTAATCTCTAATGTTAAACTTCCTTCACCACAACCTAGATCAAGTATCTTTTCATGTGCTTTTGGTTCAAGTATCTTTATTAAGGGCATACCTAAAGTAGATACAAAGTTAGCGTGCTTATTATATTTATTGGCGTTCCAATCGTTTATTTTTTTCATTGTTTACCTTTTATAATACCTAATGTATGAATATTAGGAGAATTTTATAGTAGATGAAAAATTAAATGTACAAGAAATCTTACAGTTTATATCGGAATTCTTTAGGTGTTAAGTGGTGGTGTTTTTTAAACTGAGATATAAACCAAGAAACAGTTGCATAGCCACACTCGGTAGATATATGTGAGATTGTTTTATCTGTGGTTTTTAGTAAAAGTAGTGCTTTATTTAAACGTTGTGTATCAAGCCATACTTTTGGAGTCATGTTGTACTCATTTTTAATATATTTTCTTATTTTACTTTGTGAGAGTTGTGTAAGATGACACATCTCATCAAGGGTATGAATGATGTCTATATTAGATTCTAATATGTATCGTACTCTATCTTTGGAAGTGGATAAAACGGAGTTGATAAATTTTTCTGTGGTGCTTTTATCTACCCTTAGTGCATGTAAAAATATCTCTTGTATTTTAAGTTTTATCAAATTTGGATCAAAGTTTTTGTCTAAATACTCTTGAAAGTTAATAACACTTTGATTGAAGAAAGTGTCTTTTTTATAATGCACTTTAACAATATTTTTTTCTTCTTTTGTCATTATTTGTGTAGGATATTTTTGAATGAAATCAAAAATAAATTGGTCATCAAAATATAGGATTAAGGATTTGTATTTTAAATTCTTAGTCATACGTTCACTCATATAGTAATTGTTTTGGCTAATAAATGAGATCTCATCGCTAGTGACATCTATTTCTTGCTCGTTATTATAGATGGTTTTAGAGCCCTCTAGTAAAATAATAATACTGTGCATGGTTGTTCTAGCATAAATGGAATTATTCTTTGTTTTAGATATATATTTTACACAGAGTAAATTTTTGTCAATGGTGTGTAAGTTTGGATGCTTATTTTCAATAAAATAATTTGGAACAACAAAGGGCAAAGTGATTATCTCCTCATATTTATTAGTATGTAACTCTTAAAAGCTTTTGTAATAAAAACTATATTTGTCATATTCTAATAACCTTTTACTTTTGAGATAATTACTTTATTGATTTTCTTGATGTATATAATTATACAATTTATAAACCCATTTCACTTAATGATGGATAGTTTTCTGGTCGTATATCATCTTCCCAAAGTAATTTTCTGTCATTTTCATCTATTCTTAGATCATTGATACTAGCAAACCTAGCTTGCATTAATCCATTTTTATCAAATTCCCAATTTTCATTTCCATAACTTCTATACCATTGTCCTTTGTTATCGTGCCATTCATAGGCAAATCTTACAGCAATTTTATTATCAGTATATGACCATAACTCTTTACATAATTTATAACTTTGTTCTTTTAAATATTTATTTTCTAAAAAAGTAACAATTTCATCTCTTCCAGTTAAAAATAAATCACGATTTCTCCATTTACTGTTGGCACTATATGCCATAGATACTTTTTGAGGGTTTTTTAAGTTCCATCCATTTTCTGCCATTTTTACTTTTTGTGTCGCACTTTCTTTATTAAACGGAGGTAATGGTAGCTTCTTTTCTTCTTGCATTATTTGTCCTTTATTCAAACAACCAAACGATTGTTTTATATTTTAGAATAAAAAAAATTATTTTATTAACTCAATAATTTTTTTACCAACATTGAGATAGTTTTTTGATGAACCATATAATGTCATCATCATTATTTGACCTTGTGTTAAAGCTACATATTCTTTTGATAAAGCTTTTGCTTTATCTTTGGAATAACAACATATTAAGATATGTTCAAGAGCTTCTTCCCAGTTTGTAAAATATATTCTTATCTCATTTTTAAATAAAACATTTTCAGAAGATACCTCCAATGCTAAATTTCCTAGTAAACAACCACCTTCGCTATTTAAAAAATAAGTATCTATTTTTTGAATAAATAATTTTATTTTTTGTTTATTCGATAAGTCATCTTGGTAAGCTATTTTGTAAATATTATCTTCAAAATATTGATGAATATACTTTAAAGACTCTATACCAATCTCTTCTTTACTATTAAAATGATGATATATACTACCTTTTATTAAACCACATGCTTCAGCTATATTTGCCATTGATGTATTGTAGTATCCATTTATTTTAAAAAGTTTAATTGATTGTTTTAAAATCTCTTCTTTTGATGTTTTTTTTAATCCCATATCTTTCCCAAACGATTGTTTGGGAAATTTTATCTAATATTTATGCTAATGTCAATGGGTGGTCCTTAAGTACAAATTTTTCATTTTAGTAAACTCTAATAAATTTTTAAAGTTTGCCAACGCACTATCATCTTTATTGCCACCAACTAAAATACAATCAATTCCAGAGTTTATTGCACCACCTAAATCTCTTCTAATAGAATCACCAATAACCAAGCATTCTTTTTTAGAAATATTTAATTGTTTTACTACATTTTCAAATGGTTTTGGTGATGGCTTTACTATTTTACAATCTGATGAAAAAGATGATGCTTTAAACAGTTGATTAATATTATGTTTTTCAAAAGTATTAATCCACATATCTTTTGGAGCCCAAATATCAATAACTACTGATAATATAAAATATTCATTTAATTTAAATAAGGCTTCAACATACTCTTGTGGAATAAAACCCAGTTCATGAAATGCAAAAGTATTTATTATATTTGTTTTTTCTTCACTCGAAAACTTATCTTTAAATAATGTTTCTATCGTTTCTTCCAAAGTTGGAAAGTTTTCTCTATATTCTTCTTTAGGGTATAACTCACTTAGATAATTGTAGATTATTTTAATGGTATTATTTATTTCAGAACTTGATAACTCTCCACCTATTTTTTTATAATATATTGAAAAATCTTCTTTTTGTCCAAAATTATCTTCTCCAAACATAAATGTACTATTCATATCCAGTAAAAGTGCTTTTTTATTTTTAAAAATAATATCTCCTTATTTATATTGTACTTTTCTTGTAAGTTTATATTCTAAAGCTTGCTCTTTATTTTTAAATATAGCCATTGCTGTATTCATTGTATCGAATCCTAGTTTTGAATAGAATTGTTCTTTTCCTGGATTTGAATATAGGATTATTTTATTATGTCCTTGTGATAATTTAATAAGTTCATTCACTATAGCTTTTCCTATCCCTTTACTTTGATAATCAGGATGTATAGCAACATCACAAATATACGAGCAATCAAAGCCATCCGCTAACGCTCTACCTACACCAATAAGTACTTCATCTAAATATACAAAACATTTAAAGATACTGTTTGTAAATACGGTATTTAAATCATTTGGCTTTTTATCTCCAAGTGGTGCTATTTTATATAAATTTGATAATTCATTCCAATTAATGTCATCACTGTTATATACCCATTCTAGATTTAATTTATTTGTTTTTTTATAAATATCTTGGTGAATTATTTTTCGCCAAGTTTTGTTTGGTTTAAACCCTTTTGGTAAAATTAATTTGGCACTTTTATCTTTTAGTATATTTTTTTTGTAGTGGTACATAAAAATAGATACTCTATAGTTTTTTGCACAATGAATAAAAACTTTTTTATTCTTTATTTGTAATGTTTTTAATGTACTACAAAATAAATCTAATCTATCCATCTCTGGGTTATCCCAAGATATTGGAATATGAATATAAATCATATCATTTTTTGAAACGATTTTATCTTCATTTTTTAAAGCATTATTACTCTTATGTAATGATAAGTTTATAACGACATCAAATTTATTTTTTGAAATAAGCCTAAACTCTTTTTTTGTTGGTTGTCCTGATGTTGATATATCATCATTTATTTTGATAAAGTTTAAAATTGATTTTATATTTTGCTCCTTAGTATGATTTTTTAATACCTATTTTTAGTTTTTTTGCTACCAGATATTTAAAAACTATTATTTTCATAACAAAATAAATATTTTTTTAAATCAAGCGCATAGATGCTCGTAACATAAGCATGAGCTTTAGAGTTTAGAGGTGGACAAGCTCCTCCAAAGGTATTGGTTCCAAAATCTGTTTTACTTTGAATACTGCCTTGTGGGAGGGTATTTAAAGTACTAGCATTGGTACTAATAGCTTTTGTGCTTTTAGGAATGTTAAAGACAAGCCAGTGCCACCATCCACTACCCGTAGGTGCATCTGGATCATACATTGTGATAGCCACACTTTTGGAGTCATGTTGTATTCATTTTTAATATATTTTCTTATTTTACTTTGTGAGAGTTGTGTAAGATGACACATCTCATCAATGGTGTGTAAGTTTGGATGCTTATTTTCAATAAAATAATTTGGAACAACAAAGGGCAAAGTATCTGTTTTCATATTTATGTTCCACAAGGAGATTCCCAGTTTGACTCATACTCAACAATCTCTTGACGAACATTGTCAATATTTTTAGAACAATTACCAATCACATACTTTACATCAACTTTGATAACTCTTGAGGGATAATCAAAACCTTTAAAGTCTAAATACTGTTTTAGTTCTTCTTTGTCATCAATTATGCTGGCTTGACCATTGATTTTATATCTTGAACCCGTGATAAAGTCAATAAATAACATCGCCACATTTGGATTTTGTAAAATATCATTTATCCCATGTAGTATGCCATTACCTTCTTGATCGGCAAAAATAAGTGTGTTTTGATCCAGTAGATGTACAAAACCTTTTTCTCCACCTTTAAAGTTGATATTTGGTTGGGCGTCCTTTGAAGCTGTTGAGAGAAAAAAGTAACTACACTGAGTGATAACCGATGCAATCCTATCTGAAATACATGATGTATTAATGGATCCTAAAATACTCTGTGCTTGATCGCTAGTACCGTATTTTTTTTGAGCTTGATTTTCTATGTATGACATTTTACTCCTTTATGTTTACTACATTTGCACTAATAATAGCTTCTCTTATCTGTGTACTTATATCGTTAAAGCCAGATGGACTGTTAGGCATCATAATTGTGTTTGAATCCGATGAAGCGACATCTTTTAATGTATCGAAATATTGAGTAATTAAAATCAGGTTTAAGACCTCATTAGACTTAATTCCATCAATTGCTTGCATTTTATCTATGCTTTCTTTAAATCCATCAATAATAGCAATTCGTTGGTTTGCGATACCTTCACCTTGAAGCTTTTTACTTTGGGCTTCGGCTTCGGCACGTTTAACCATTAATATTTTTTCGGCTTCTGCCTTTTCTATGGCTGCAAACTTTTCTCTTTCACTTGCGACTATTTCATTCATGGCTTGAATAATTCTTTCATCCACATCAATATCTGTAACAAGTGTTTTAACAATTTCATATCCAAAACCATCAATAGCTTCAGCAAGTTCAACTTTAATAGCGTTGGCAATTTCATCTTTTTTTTCAAACACTTCATCGAGTTTCATTTTGGGAACTTCTGCTCTAACCACATCAAAAAGATAACTGTTTATTTGTTCTTTTACATCTTCAAGTTCATAGTACGACTTATAGATCTGGGTTTTGTCATTAAGTATTCTGTATTGTGCAGATACAACAACATCGACAAAAACATTGTCTTTTGTTTTTGTCGATACTCGAACATCAAGTTGTTGTATTCTAAGTGATTGTGTTGTGACTATTTGATCCACAAAAGGGATCTTAAAATTAATACCCGAGTCGGCTATTTTGACAAATTTACCAAAGCGTTCAACAATACTGACAGTTTGTTGCGATACTTGAAAGGCGGTATCTAAACTTAATATTCTTAATAGATCCAACTCAATAATTCCATGTTTCATCTGCTCTCCTTAGTGTCTTTTCGTGATTATGTATAATATATAATAATAATCATAGCTAATTAGTATTAATAAAAAAATGAGTCTTTTGAATGTTACAAGCTCACACACTTGTAGATTCTTAAGAGTAACTATTGTTTAAAACAATAGATCTACGAGGTTATCTGACAGTTTTATTACACCTATGTGTTAGAATTTTTTAAAATAAACGAAGGAATAAAATGAAAAAAAGTGTTTTATTGGGATCAGTATTAATGTGTTTAAGTGCTTTTGCAGTAGATGGATATAAGGATATTTATGTGCAAAATGATCAAGATATTTATGTGCATACAATCTATTGTGCAGAAAATTTGTCAAATTTGTCTAAGTTAAAGCCCTCAGTGGTTTATACGAATACCAAGGATATTGAAAAAGGAACGTATTATTTCAATTCAGTCTATGGAACATATTCATCAACATTTAATACAATTAAAGGACAGTCTAAGAGTGTAAGGGTTCGAGGTCTTTTAACAAAGGGACAAACCTTAAAGTCACAAATGAAAAAAGATATTTGTTTGGTGGAAAAAAATTCTGAATTACCAAAAGGTTTAAACAGAAAAATACAAAAAGATATTTTAAAAAGTAATGATCCTTCATGGAATCAAAAAATGAAAAGATACATGACGTATTTTGGTACACCAGCATATGCAAAAGGTAAGTACTTAAAGACAAAATAAGTATCGATGCGTTTTATATGGTAGTGCTCAATAATTTTCCCCTAAGGGTAAATTATTGATCTTTCTTGTTAGAGAATCTTATCTGCCATAAATATTGTAATTGGATAAGAAAAGTATATTTTATCATTTTTAATATGTGTATTCATACCCAAATTGTTTGTATCAATATCATGTTTAAATATTTCTCTTATTTTATCTTCATCATTTTTATTTGGAAATGATGCTTTTAATTGGGTTTCTAACTCCAAATCTACCTTATATGAGCTTTGTTTATGGTTTGATAAAATATCATTTGCAAAAAGTGTATAAAACTCTTCAAATGTTAAAGCTTTGGTGTGAGATGGATCTCGTAATTTTTCCATGTGATTATATGCTTTGGCATATTGGGTTTGAAGTGCTACATCGACAACGATGATTTTACCATTTGGTTTGCAAACTCTTAACATTTCATCAAAAACTTTTTTTGTATCTAAAAAATGATGAAAACTGTATCTTGTAAAAACAATATCAAAGCTATCGTCTTCATAGGGTAAATCTTCTACAGTACCTAAATCAAATTTCATATTAGTTAAGCTATTTTCATTTTGCATTTTAATAGCTTGAGCTATCATATCTTTTGTTATATCTAAACCAACAACATCTTTTGCATATTTTGCAAATTCGCATGTAACTATTCCTGTTCCACATGCAATATCTAAAACTCTATCATTCAGTGACACTTCGCTAATCGAGATTACAGTATCCACAGAGTCGTAATGTCCTTTTATTTGTGTAAATGGTACGGCTTGTTTTGAGAACTGTTCTATGACTTTATTGTTATGCTCTTTTTGTATATTTTGTTGCATATCCTACTCCTAAAAAATAAATTAAGATAATTATAGAAAATATAAGAAATGAAATCTTGTACAAAATTAACATTTAAGAAAAAATATTTTTTTGATACTCTTTGGGTGTAAGTTGAAAAACTCTTTTGAAAGATCTATTTAAATGACTTTGGTCAAAAAAACCACTCATCTGAGCTACTTCTGAAATGGGCATATTCTCTGTTAATAACTCTTTTGCTAAATGTACTTTTTTATTTAAAAGATATGAGTGTATTGGTAACCCAAATTCTTTTTTAAATATTCTTAAAATATGTACTATTGATAAATTCATATGTTTGGATATATCTTCTAGTAAAATTTGTTCTTCAACATTATTTTTTAGATAATTTTTAATTTGAAATGCTAAATCTGAATTTTTTGTATATTTGCTATTCACTTCATCGAAATTACAAAATTCTAAAAAGAACTTACTGATAAAATTAATTACATTTTCTTCTTTTTCGATAAAAGGTATATCTTCTTTTAATAATTCATCACACAATGCTATAAAATCATTATAAAATTCTTTATTGCATATAAGACTATTGTTTATATATAAAAAGTCTGTATTATTAAATAATGATTGTTGAATACGATGACACCAATCATTGGTTAAGTATAATACATAACAGCCCAAACTTTGGATATCTGATAATGTAGCACAATGCACTTCATTTGGATTTACAATTGATATTTCATCAGGTTTTAATGAGTCATTTTTATTGTTAAATACTATATTGATATTTCCACTTTTAATAGCTGTTAACGTCAACTCTTTATGTTGATGTTTTTTATCACAGCTTGTTACTTTAGAAATGTATCTTAATTCTATAAAGGGAAGTTTATCTGTTCTAAATATTTTATTTTTCATGTTCTCGTTTTTCCACTAACTACTTATGCAAAGAACACTATAGCAAAAAAGACTATAAAATAAATATTAAGGGAACACAAATTATCTCCCTTAAGTCAGAAGAAGACTCTTTGTTATTAAACTTAAAGCTCCCAAGGTTGCCATAAAAAGTACTACTGTTTTAGTGTATTTAGGGTTAAAATACTTAGCAAAAACTGGTGCGACTAAAAACCCTATAATAAATCCAGGCATCATATAAACTCCTGATATAAACTGAGAGTAAGAAAACTCTCCAAAGAGAAAAAATATACTTAACATCACTATGGAAAAAAGAGTATATAAAAACGCCAAAGTCGCTTTTAATGATTCTAGGGGATGGTTTTGAAATAAAAGAGCAAGTACTTGACCACCGACTGCCGCCATAGAACCCATCACCCCAGACACAAATCCGCCCGTATAGTTTATACTTTTGTTAAGAGTAAATGACTTTACTTTGATACTAATAAATACAGAGATTAAAAGAAATGATCCAAAAAGAAGTCCCATATACTCAAAGCTAATATTTTTCAAAATAAAAATCGAGAGTAAAATACCTGCTAGCGTTCCAATACTAATTTGAAAGATATTTTTTGTATCTATGTGTTGTCTTCCCTTATATGCCATCATAGTCGTTAATGCTAAAGATGCAAACGCTACTGGTACGGGAATTAGAGTATAAGAAATCATCGCCAAAAAAGGTACTATAATAATACCTGCTGTAACACCTGTTGCCATTTGTAAGATAGATCCAACTACCAAAATTAAGTTAATAAGTATAAATGTGCTTATTGTAAGTTCCATTGTTTTTTCCTATGAAATATGTAAAAATGCGTTGTAAATGAATTACACTGAATTGTTTTTGTAAAAAGTGATAAAAATATCAGTAAGAAAAGTAAGTGGCTAAAGCCAGAGTTTAAGAAGCATTTTTGTAGGGTAAATAAATTTAAATGTTATCATAGAACTGCTCCTTAGTAATGTATGTCTAGTAGTTTAGAGAATTTGCGCTTTAAGTTATATAAAAGAGTTCAAGTTCCCTTGTTTTTTAGCTATTTTTTTATTTCTTTCTCTTTCCCACTCACTTGCTGGGTATTTAGTATTGTATATAGTAAATTTTTTGAGTTCTTGTTTTGAGAGTTTCATCCCATAGCGTTTGTTGAAGTAGAGGTAATCTCTGGCTATGACACCACGAAGTTCCTCTTTTACTCTTACTCGTTTTTGTTTAAAAAGTACATTGAACTTACACTCGCCATATTGGCCTTGGCTAGGTAGCATAAAGTCAAATCTAAAGTTTTTTCTATCAGCATTAAGTTCACCAACTGAAGGAAAAAGGTTGTGCATATCGGCTTGCATTATGCGGTATTTTTTATTGACTTTTTCACAACACTTACGACCTTTGTAGGCTTTTCCATTTTTCTTCACACACCTTGCATCTCCCTCCCTCCAACAGCTAAACTGACGACCGAAATTTTCAGCAGGGATGAGGTGCTCCCACTCTATACGTTTGGCTCTTTGGTTGATTTTTCCTTTTTTAGTACGCATATTTCTAGGTATGTAACCACATGATCTTTTGTTGATCATATTTTTTTTATCTTTGTAGTTGTATTTGCAATCACAGTAGATGCTAGTTTGATGACCTTTATATATTTGACGAAGCAATTTTTTAGACTTGCTAAATGATTGGTTTTGTGAGAATAACAATGTACTAAGTATGACAAGTGAAAGAATAAATTTCATATAACCCCTTTAAAAATGGGAGTTATAGTTAAAAACATATAAATTACAATAAAAATATATATTCTAAAGTTTTCATTTAAAGCATTCTTTATAATCTTAATTGTTTCTTAATATTATAATCTAATATTATTTTGTCTTCACGCAATCTTGACAAACACTTCATAAACTTCATTTTGAAAATAAAAAATGGAGTTAAATTATGAAAAAATCTTTAAATATAGTAGTCGCATCAGTGGCTGCATTTGTAATGATTGGGTGTAGTGATACGAACGATTCTAACAACAGTGTAAATACAAAAAAAGCGAGTGCCCTTGGTACTTCAGACAGAGAGGTTAACTATCTTGTAGATCTAGCAAGTGGAAAATCTCTTTATACTTTTGATAAAGATGGACTTGATACAAGTAACTGTGATGCAGATTGTCGTAAAATATGGCCAATCTTTACAGGTTCAAATACAGCAAGTACGGATATTCAAGTATTTGATACCAATACTAGCCATTTAGCTTATAGACAGCATCCAATGTATTTTTTTGCTAGTGACAGCGTTGCTGGAGATGTTAAAGGGGATAACGTTAAAAATGTATGGCATTTGATCTATGCACTAGATGCTACAAATGATACCCAAACAAAGTTTTCTCAATCTTCGCAAAGTATGACACAAACATACTTGACAGATAAAGATGGTATGACACTCTATACATTTGATAAAGACGATATAAATGAAAGTGTATGTTATGGTACTCCTGATGATAAAGCACTTGGGAGTTGTGAAGCTAGATGGCCAATTTTTTATGCGGCTGATTTAGGGGAACTGCCAGATGGTGTTAAGGCATCTGATTTTGCAACCATAGACAGAAATATAACTAAAGCATTAAAAGATACAAATGGTAACCCTCTTGCAACGAAGCAAACTACCTACAAAGGTTTACCTCTTTATTATTGGTTTAAAGATGCAAAAGCTGGAGATACAACAGGTGATTGGGTAAGTAATGTTTGGCATATTGTTGAGGTGTCTGCTCAAAAAACATCTACGCTAAGTGATTCTCCTTATACCGCTGAAGCTGCAGCAAGGGGTGAAGCTATATTTACTGATCCTACTAAATGTTCAAGTTGTCATGGTACAGACGGAAAAACACCACCTCTTGGAATAGATAATGTAATTGCTAAGTATGATGACGCAACATTAATTGCTCAAAAGTTAAAAGATATGAGAGATAATGCTAACCCTAACAATAGACATTCTTCAATGGTTAATGTAGCCAGTGGTTTATCAGATGATTCTATTACTGATCTAAGTGCTTTTGTAGCTACTTTAAAAGATTAAGATTATGAACAAGATAGTATTACTCATATTTATCGCTTTTCTCTCAAGAGAAGCGATGGCATTTGAAGCTGGACAACTAAGTCTTGATACTCCAAATGTTTTAAAACAAGGGGAAGGTTCTTTTGGGATTCGTCATCGATTTTACGGTGAGATTGATGATTTAGATACTTTTTTTGGTACAGATCTTGGTGGAGATATGCACTTTATGTTAAAGTATGCACTCTTAGATAACCTTGTACTTGGAGTAGATCACACAAGAACCCAAAGTGCTTATGGTATAGGCTTAGAGTATTCTTATGACTTTAACTGGATCAAGGCAGGTTTGCGTGTAAATGGATTTAGATTAAACTTAGGCAATGATCAATTTGACAAAAGTTATATGTCAAACTTTTCGCTTCAAACTGCCAATATACTAGATCATCTGATTTTAACTCTTAATACGGGTTATGACGCTTACAATGAACATCAAATCTTTGGTGTTGGAGCAGATCTAAATGCTAATAATTTTTTAACGTTTTTAACATTCACAGAAAAAGTATCCATCGTGGCAGAGTATTATCCGCTTATAGATGAAATAGAAGGTTTAACTAAAAAGTATGATTCTTTTGCGGTTGGTTTAAAGTTTCAAACATATGGACATCATTTTGAACTAATGACGACCAATTCATCTAATATGGATCCAAGAACCATGTCTATTGGAACCAACAGTGATAAGTTACACTTTGGTTTTAACATAAACCGAAAATTTTAGTGAAGGAATAAATATGAAAATGTACCCATATATTATTATGATATTACTGATGAGTGTTTGGCAGTTAAATGCTCAATCATTGGGAGTGGAAATAGAGCAATTGTTATCAAGTCCAAATAAGTACAAAGTGATTGATGCTAGAGAAGCTAAAAAGTATTTAACAAGTCATATTGATAAGGCTTTGAATTTTCCCGCTGATCTTACGTATGAGAAGAAAAAAATAGATGGAAGAATTGTTCAAGCATCAAAAATGCAAAAAATTATTAGAAAACTTGGTCTTAATATAGATGATCATATAGTGATTTATGATGATGGAAAGTTTTTTGATGCAGCCAGATTGTTTTGGGCCTTTGAAGTGTACGGATTTAAAAATGTAAAACTTTTAAATGCAGGCATGAAACAATGGAAAAAACATAATTTAGCAATAAGTACGTTAATCCCTAAGGTAAAAAGTAGTAACTATATAGTATCGGTTAATAACAACAGAATTGCTACGAAGTTTACAACACAAATTGCAACTAAAAATCCAAATCAAACGATTTTAGATGCTAGAAGTATTAAAGCTTACAATGGAATTACGAGTATGTCTAAAAGATACGGTCATATACCAACCGCAATACACCTAGAAGCAAGTAAAAATATAGATATTAGCCAAAATGTTACTAAACTAAAGACAAGTCAAAGTTTGAAAAAACTCTATTTGGATATTAATAAAAATACGCAGGTTATTGTTTATTGTGCCTTGGGGAAAATTGCATCTTTAAATTACTTTGCTTTGAGAGAGTTAGATTATAATGTAGCCAATTATGATGCTTCTTGGAAAGAGTGGGGAAATGATCTACGTTTACCCATAGTAAATCCATCTAAGAATCAGTAGTAATGTGGCATAAGTTTAGTATTAAAATTCAGCTTATACTGTTTATGACATTGGTAGTGAGTGTAGTAGAATTTAGTTCACTACTTGTCATTCACCATCTTCAAAAAGTACAAGCGCATGAAAATACGATTTTAGAGGTTCAAACAATTACCAAATCATTAAACAATGATTTATTAGAGTTTATTTTAAATCCTAATACAGATATGTTGTCAGATCTAAGTTATAGACTCTCAGCATTTAAAAATATTACGGGTTTTGTTTTATACGATGACCAAGGTAAGGCTATCTATGAGTATGCTAACACGAAAGACTTGCTTGATAGTTTTGAAAGTATTTTACAAAATAAGATCCTTTTTAACAATCAAAGTTTATTTATTAAACAAAATATTGTTGCAAACGATTATACTTTTGGTTTTACTTTGTACCATATAGATCTGTCTAAATATAAGAAACAGCAAGACTTTGTGACCTTGATATTTTTAATTATATTTTTTATATCTTTAATAATAGGTGTTGTCGTGAGTCTTTTTTTAAGCCAGAGTTATATTAAACCTTTTAAGAAGATTATAGATGCTATGAAAAATAGTGATCCAACAAAAAACAAAATAGTTGAGATTAAAACATCTTCAAAAAATGAGATACAAGAACTTTTTGATGGTTTTAACAATCAAATGAAGCAGATCTACTCATCTACAAAAGAGATAGAGAAACTCTCTCAAGAGATAGAAGACACGCAAAAAGAAGTTGTGTTTACTATGGGTGCTATAGGGGAAACAAGAAGTAAAGAAACGGGAAATCATGTTAAAAGGGTGGCTGAATATTCTAAGCTATTTGCACTCCATTATGGATTAAGTGAAGAAGAATCAGAAATGTTAAAGCAAGCAAGTCCTATGCACGATATTGGTAAAGTGGGTATTGAAGATAAAGTGCTCAATAAACCAGGTAGATTTAATGACTTGGAAAAAGAGATTATGCAAACACATGCAAAAATAGGTTATGAGATGTTAAAGCAATCAAATAGAACACTCTTAAAAATGGCAGCGACTGTGGCGTATGAACACCATGAGAAATGGGATGGAACAGGTTACCCAAATAAGCTAAAAGGGGAAGAAATTAGTGTCTATGGAAGAATAACGGCTATTGCCGATGTGTTTGACGCTTTGGGAAGTGATAGGGTTTATAAACAAGCGTGGAGTGATGAAAGGATATTTAACCTTTTTAAAGGGGAGAAGGGTAAGCACTTTGAACCAAAGTTAGTAGATATATTTTTTAAGCATCTCAATGAATTTTTACAAGTAAGAGAACGCTTTAAAGATATAGATTAAATTACAAGGAAAAAAAATGAAAATGAAAATATTAGTAACGAGTTTAGTACTCAATGCAATGTGTTTAAATGCTCAGAGTTATAAAAGCAATAGCCTTCAATTACCTGATTTAAAAATGCCAAACAATGCTTTAGAATTTAAAGTTATAGAAGGTTATCAAGATTACAAAATAGTAGCGACTCACTTTAGAACAGATAAAAATGAGTTACGTTATATACTTGCAAATCCAATTGGTTATAATGCTTTAAAAGCGAATGTTGAGGTAATGCCCGAGGGTAGCAAGATTGTAAAGATAGGTTGGTCTGTAAAAAAAATGCCACTTTTTCCTACTGCACTTGAAGCAGATAAAATACAAAGAGTTGAATACATGTTAAAAGATTCAAAAAAATTTGATGCCAATGGTGATAACTGGGGTTATGCAAGGTTTATAAAAAAAGATGGTCAGTTTCAAAGCTGGGATAAGGGGACAAAAGGTTGTATAAGTTGCCACAGTATTGCAAAAGAAAATGACTACCTTTTTACAAAAATGCAGAAAAAATTTTAATAGATGAAACATAAAATACTCATAGTTGAAGATGAACGCGATATTGTTAATCTAATTACAAAGCGTCTAAGCGAAGAAAAATACGATGTTAGCATAGCATTATCTGGAGATGAAGCACTTCATTTAATAAAAACTCAGGTATTTGACTTGGTTTCTTTGGATATTATGCTACCAAAGGTTGATGGTTTAACTATTTGTAAAGAGCTTAGAAAGCACAATAAAAAGACACTTATTGTTATTGTAAGTGCTTTGGATCTAGATGAGAGTAAAGAAAAAGCTTACAGTTTGGGTGCGGATGATTATATGGCAAAACCCTTTTTACCAAAGTTGCTTGCTTTGAAAATAGCTTCTTTACTCCATAGACGATCTGAAATGTTACACTCCAATGGGGAGTTGGATAACATTGTAACTCATAATTCAGCTTTACAAAGATTTTCAATACATGAAAAGCATTTAACATTAACGCCGAGTGAGTACATGATCTTAGAAACACTCTTTAGTAACCCAATAAAAATATTTTCTAAAGATGAACTTTCCCAGATCCTTTACAATGAGGACCTAGGAAATATTGATAAAGAAGGTGTTCGAACGCATATTTATACCTTACGCAAAAAAATAGCTCAATTAACAGATGAAGAGATTGTTAAAACAGTTAGAGGTATGGGATTTACCTTATATAAAAATTAGAACAAAGAGAAGTGTTAATTTTTATCAATTATAATCAGCATAATAAATATGATTGGAGTTGTATGAAAAATAAGCTTAGATTAACACTAACAAAGAGTTTGAAATTTTTTAATTCTTGGACGGGAACAATTGTTTTTGTTTTATTAATAACAATGTTTGTTGCTCAAAATTTTGTTATTCCTAGTGGATCTATGAAAGATTCTTTGTTGGTTGGAGATCGCCTTTTTGGCAAGAAGTTTGCGTATGGTATTCCTACGCCTACACTTCCGTTTGTTGAAATACCACTTATCCCAAATACGGATGGGCATATTGTGAATGGAGATACTCCTAAACGTGGCGACATTGTTATATTTAGACCTCCTCATAATGTCAAAACTCACTACGTTAAGCGGTGTGTTGCTTTGGCAGGAGATGAGTTGTTTATATTGGACAAAGACCTTTATTTGCATTTGAATGAAGGAAATGATTATATGAAATTACAGTATAAACAAAAAGATATGATCACTTATGAAAATAAACTTTGGGTAAAAAATCCTTACATGGATCTACATCATGGAATACACCATGATGACAAGATTGTTAACAATGGGAAAAATCCTCCTCAATTGTTTAATACCTTGGTTATAAAAGTTCCTGAAAATGAGTACTTTATGATGGGTGATAATCGTGACCATTCTAATGACAGTCGTTTTTGGGGAAGTGTTCCTTATGGACTTCTTGTAGGTACGCCATGGTTTATCTATTTTAGTATGGATAATAATTTTGAGATTCGTTGGGATAGGTTTTTTAAAACACCTTCTGATTTAGAAGAAAAAAAATATTTAGATAAAGCAAGATTACAACGCATTCAAGAAGATAAAAATGATTACAAAATTTATTAACGGGTTTTGTCTTTTACACTAAAGGAAATAATTGAGTATCAAATATAAAATATTATTGCCATTACTTTTGATGGTAATTTTAGCTATTAGCACAATGAGTTATTGGTATGTGAATTATATGAAAGACTATATCAATAAAACCTCACTTGAACAGCTTGAATCTTTAGGAAGTATTACCGAAGACAAAGTAGATCTATACATTCAACAGATGCAGGATAAAATAGAACTTTTTAATACACGTAAATATCTGTATAATCAATTAATAGCATACAATAAAACGAAAAGTCCTGAGGTGAAATCAATCATTGATGGAATTTTGGCATTTGCCTACTCAAAAGAAGAAGATATTATTGACATTGTTATCTTAGATGCCAAAGCAAAAATTATCTCATCAAAACGAAAAGAAGTTTTAGAAAGTAATGCTTTTTTAAAAAGTATTAGACATTCTCCTCAGACTCAAAGAAAGATAGAATTAGTTTTTCTTGAAGAAAAAACAACACCTCTTTTATACATGAGTTCTCCCGTATTAAAAAAGGGCAAACGCATAGGAACGACAGTATTTGTAATTAAACTCACATATCTTAATAAAATACTGAGTAACTACAAAGCCTTAGGTAAAACAGGTGAGATATTTATGGGTGCTAAAAATGGTTCTAAACTCATCTTATTTACACCTTTAAAATTTTCTGCTTATCCTTTGCATTGTACCAATAAAGATTTTAATCATTATATCTCAACGCAAAATACTTTGGCAGACACAAATCATAAAACAATAAAACATGCTCTTGATTACACCAAAGAACCTGTTGTCTTGTCTTTACACTATAACAAAGCTTTAAAATCAGTAATAGTGGTCAAAAAAGAAAAAAAAGAGTTGATGCAACCCATTGATGAAATCAAACGTTATCAAATTATGCTTCTTCTTATTAGTATTGTATTTATTATAGTCGCGAGTTTATTGATATCAAACAGTATGATAAAAGTGATTAAAAAAATAGTAAGAATAACATCGGATATATCCAATGGAAAACTTGAACATCGGATAGAAATATCGACAAAAGATGAATTGGGAACATTGGGTATATCGGTTAACAAAATGGCAGATTTTATGCTCAACGCAAATGCTATTTCTGAAGCAAAAGTAATAGAAAAAACAAAGCTATTACAACAAAGCAATAGTGAGTTAAAACGTATCTCATTGGAATTAGAAAAAACTGTTTTAGAATTACAACAACACAATGCAAATTTAAGTACCATTATTAAATCTTTATCGCATGATATTAAAACACCCCTGACGATTATCAACGGTTATCTTGAAGAGATAGATGATGGTCTAATAGAGTGTAAGGAACTACCTCGTATCACCGCAATACTTAAAAAAGAAACAGCTTATTTAAATGAACTAAGTTCAGAAGTTATTGGGTATATTCAATCAAAAGAGCTTACGTCTAACCAAAAAGAGCAAGTACTTTTAAAAGAATTTCTTGAACAAGAGGTGTACCCTTTGTTACGCGTAAACAATAATGTAGTATTAAAATGTGACATTGGCAATGAGTTTAAGATATTTTTTAATACAACATCATTGAAAAAAATTATGGTAAACCTTTTACACAATGCGAGCAAATACACACAAAATGGTTTTATTACAACAACAATTACAAAAGACACAATTGTTATACAAGATACGGGTATAGGGATAGACCCAAAATATGCCAAGGTTGTATTTGAACCATTTTTTGCAATTGATGAGAGTAGAAACAGAGAAAAAAATGGTTTTGGATTGGGGCTTTCAATAGCGAGTAATCTTGCAAAAACGAATGGGTATATTTTAGAATTAGATACAAATTATAGCAATGGATGCAGATTTGTATTGAAAAAAAATAATTAAAGGATTAGCAATGAGATTTATAGTGTTTTTAATAACTTTTATGATGTTGTTTAGCGGTTGTAGTGGTAAGGAAGTCTATAAATCTGTAATAGATTTTGGTAGATATCAAAGTAATTTACTTTTAAAAACAACACCTATCTCAGATGATTTGAATATGACATATTTAGAAAATAATATTGAGAGTAATTTAACATTGGTTCTTATTCATGGTTTTGGTGCAAATAAAGATAACTGGTTGGAGTTAGCTAAAGAATTGGATGATAAATATCATCTTATAATTCCAGATTTAATTGGAGATGGAGATAGTTCAAAACCTTTTTCCTTCGATTACACAATTGATAATCAAACAAAAATATTACATCAGTTTTTAACTCAGTTTGAAAATAAGAATTTGGTCTTAGTTGGAAACTCTATGGGTGGACAAATAGCATTGAATTATGCTTATTACAATTCTTTAATACGATTAGTTTTAATAGATTCAATGGGTTTAAAGGTTGAAAATTCTTATGTCGATAAGCTTGGCATTAAAAAAATTAGAGATATGTATTTTAATGTATGTAGTGTAGAAAAAATGCAAAATATGATTGATTTAAGTTTTAACACTCCTCCATATATTCCAAACATAGTCTTAGAACATCTTACACAAGAAAAATGTAAAGAGTCTAAGTTAGATACACATAAATATCAAGGAATTTTAGATAAAAATTTCAATTTAAAAGATGACATGACTACAAAGTCTAAAAGTATAAACACGCCTACTTTAATAATATGGGGAGAAAAGGATAAAATTATTAGTGTCAAGAATGCTTATGCTTTTGGAGAGTATATACCTAATTCAGAAGTTGTAATATTTGAAAATATTGGTCATATGCCTATGATGGAAGATCCTGAATTGACAGCTAAAGCAATTATAAATTTTTTACAGAGATAGAATTTTAGATAAAAATTTAAAATTCTATGGTTTTATATTTCTGTCTGATATAGATGAAGGATAATCTCTTTGCAAAGCTATTTCTTTAGCATTATTGATTATTTGTTTTTCACTTAAAGTATTTAGGTGCGACAAATCTCTGCTTTTATATACATCGGCATCGACATAACCCAAGTTTATAAGTTGTTTGACTATGGCATCGACCATGCTCAAAACAGACGATACTTTAACTATTTCACATCTTGCGTATCTCTCTTGTGCAAAAGAAACTTCAGCAACACGTAGAGTTGGATCATCTCCAGGGATTTGTTGAGCACCAAAGAGTGGTTTAGAAGCTACCTTTGCATGGCTAAAGTCTGGTATAAATTTACTAATGTGTTTAATGGCACTTTTTGTACGTTGGTTGGTTTCTTCTTGTGACCATGATTCTTCTATTTTTTTAATAAAGTTTTGGTTGAGTTTTGGTTGACAACTCATTTGTGTATTTGCCACAAGACCATCCTCATAAAGTGTGATCTCTTTTGTCATGCCATGAAGTTGAAAATGCCCATCTGGGTAGGGGGTAAACTGCCCCATACCCTGTGGTGTTCCCCTTTCACCATGAAAAATTATCTCAGGAAAAAGAGTAGTATTTCCTTCCCATTTAGTCACATAAGCAGCTTTAAACTCAACCATACGTTTACAAGGAACATCGAGCATATCATCTATTTTTCCTGTTTGAAAACCCGCAGCATTGATGATGTAGTCAAAGTGGCTACTGTGTTGTTGTTCCTCTTTGGTGTAAGTGATTTTAAAGTCCTCTTCATAGGAGGTGATATTTTCAACTTTTGTTTGAGTGTGCAAGGTAATATTTTGAATATTTGATAAAGAGAGCTTTACTCCTGAAGCGAGTTGAAATAGGTTAAGTCCATACTCTTGTACCATGACCAATGGAAATTGTACCTTATCTAGATCCACATATTTAGCAACAGGTATCATCCACTCATCTAAAGTACGCGGTTGGGTAAGTGTTTCTTGTTTTTGTAAGTTTAGTATTGCTTCTTTTGAATAGAGTTTATAGTAGTGCTCACTCTCTCCTAAGACTTTATTATTAGGATCTTTTTCGATGAATTTTTGATATTCTTTAGTCAGTAGATCCAGACGAGGGAGTAGGTCTTGTACCTTTGCTTTATCTTGCGTTGGAAGAACGATTACCGTGGGTCTGTAATCCACAACATAAGGATAATAACGTAAAAAATCAATGGATTGTTTAAGTAGATCTATACATTGTCTGTCTGATATTTCACGGTAGAGATTCCCACCTGCGTGTAAATGACAAAAGGGTGGACCACTGATAAGGTCTTTTTCTTTTTCAAAAAGTGTTACATCTAATCCAAGATTTCCAAGGTACAAAGCGGTTGTAGAACCTGCTACACCGCCTCCAATAATAGCTATTTTATTTTGCATGATTTAAAACTCTCAACATCTCTTTAAAGTTATCAATAACGACAGTGGGTTGATATACACCAATATCTTCACCATAATTATAACCATAACTGACACCGACACTTTGCATTTTACAAGCATTTGCCGCTAAAATATCATTTTTTGAATCACCTACCATTAAGGATTTTTCAACCGATACACCCAGTGTGTTACATACATGTAGCAATGGCTCAGGGTTTGGTTTTTTAAGTGCAAGAGAATCTCCACCAATAAAAAATTCAAACAGATCAAAAAGATTAAGTGTTTTTAAAATAGGGGCAACAAATTTGTAGGGTTTGTTGGTGACAATGGCAAGTTTGTAGCCTTGTTTGTGTAAGCTTTTGAGAGTGGTGGTTACATCAGGATAGATGGTTGTGTGGACACAGACATTTTGTTCATAATATTTAAGAAAAATATCCAAGGATTTTTCAAAGAGTGATTTTTCTATGTTGGAATCGATCTCAATCGAACCACTTAAGGCTCTTTTAACCAGTGTTTGTGCACCGTTTCCTACCCATGAATCAATAACGTCAACACTAAAAGTATTGCGTTGAATTTGTGTAAGCATGTGGTTTAATGCTCCTGCTAGATCTGGACCACTGTCTATAAGTGTTCCATCAAAATCAAAAATGATGAGTTCTTTTTTAGCGATATTCAAAACTGCCCTTAAACATATATTTTTAGTGAATTATACCAATAAGAAAAAAATATTAGTTTAAATAAAAAATAATATAAGCTAAACTAAGTTTAGTGTAATAGACTAAAGAAAGTTGATTGCATTTAGAGTCATTAACCTTTTTTTGCTAAGATTACAATTCAAACATAGATTTAAATTATAAAAGGATTTTAATATGGCAACACATCAGTTTCAAACAGAAGCAGACCAGATATTACATTTAATGACACACTCACTTTACTCAAACAAAGAAATTTTTATTCGTGAGTTGGTTTCAAACGCATCGGATGCACTTGATAAGTTAAATATGTTAGTGTTAACAGATGAGGCATACAAAGATGTAACATTCTCACCTCGTATAGATATAGTAGCAAACAAAGAAGAAAAAACTCTTACTATTAAAGATACGGGTATCGGTATGAATGAAGAAGACCTGATGAACAATCTTGGTACGATCGCAAAAAGTGGTACTAAAGCATTTATTGAAAATCTTACAGGGGATCAAAAACAAGACTCTCAACTGATTGGTCAGTTTGGTGTTGGTTTTTATGCTTGTTTTATGGTAGCAGATAAAGTGGAAGTAACGACAAAAAAAGCGGGTGAAGACCAAGCATTTTTATGGACAAGTGCAGGAGCAGGTGAGTTTGAAGTACAAAACACAACACAAGATACTCACGGTACGACTATTGTAATGCACTTAAAAGATGATGAGGGCGAGTTCTTAGAAGAACATAGAATTGACAGCATTATTAAAAAATACTCTAACCATATCCCTTTTGCAATTTTTATGGATAAAGAAAAGCACATCCCGGCAGTAACAGATGATGAAGGTAAAGAAACAGAAGCATCTCGTACAGAATTTGAAAATGAGCAAATCAATAAAGCAAATGCACTTTGGACAATTGCTAAAAAAGATATTAAAGATGATGAATACAAAGATTATTACAGCTCATTTGCTCACTCTTCAGAAGAGCCATTGACGTGGATGCACAATAAAGCTGAGGGTGCTATTGAGTACACGACACTTTTTTATATCCCTAGTAAAGCTCCAATGGATCTATACCGTGTGGATTATCAAACTGGTATCAAGCTTTATATCAACCGTGTATTTATTACAGACGATGAAAAAGAGTTAATGCCAACTTATTTACGTTTTTTACGTGGTGTTATTGATTCTAAAGATCTACCACTAAATGTATCTCGTGAAATTTTACAATCAAATGCCGTGATGACAAAGATTAAAAATGCGTCGGTTAAAAAAGTTCTTTCAGAATTGTCAAAAATGGCTAAAAAAGACAAAGAAAAATATGCTTCTTTTTATGCAGAGTTTGGAAATGTTCTTAAAGAAGGTCTTTACAATGATTTTGATAACCGTGAAAAAATCTTAGAACTATTAAAATTTAACACGCTTAATTCAGATGAAGCCGTAATGATTGAAGACTTTGTTACAAATGTAGATGAAGAAAAGAAAGAGATCTACTATATTACGGGTAAAACTTCAATAGAGATGCTAAAAGCTTCTCCATCACTAGAACGTTTTAAAGCAAAAGGTCTTGATGTTCTTATACTAAATGAAGAAGTAGATAGTATTATTTTCCCAATGGTAACGGACTACAAAGAGTACAAGCTTGTTCATATTTCAGATGCAAAATTTGAAGCAGATGAAGAAGAGAAAAAAGCTGAAGAAGAAACAGCGAAGACGTATGAAGGTTTAGTAGCTCAGTTTAAAGAAGCTTTAGGTGAGTCTGTAAAAGAAGTTGAAACAACTACTGAGTTGGTTGATTCTCCTGTTAAGATAAAAGAAGACAAAGAAGATCCAGCTTACATGATGGCTCAAATGATGAAACAAATGGGACAAGATGCACCGGATGCTCAAAAACCAAAGCCAATTTTACAGATTAACCCTAATCATGATCTATTGGTAAAATTAAAAGATTCATCTGATGTAAACTTGATCAATGATGCAGCTCATGTATTATTAGACCAAGCGAAACTTTTTGATGGACAAGAACTAGACGATACAGCAGATTTTATATCTCGTTTAAACCGTATAATAACAAAAGCTGTATAATAATAAAAAGTAATAATTGAGTGCTTTTGTAGCACTCAAGCTTTTTAGTACAATAGTATTTTTATATAATTGATATATCAGTTTATATAGATTATAATGTTTAGAAATATAGCTTAGGAAATATATGTTAAATCGTATAACAATTGATAATGCTATTTCTAAAGAAGACAATATAGCTTCGATACTCAAAATTTCAGAATCTGTTTGCAATAAAGTATTTTCAAAAAATGATGTTTCTTCTTATTCAAATTATACTTACGATTATAATAGACCCATTAATGAACTTGGCTTAGATGAGGAGTTGATCTCTCAACTTTTAGAAGATTACATTTCTCAAATATTTAAAACTTACGATATTTTTCACAACATCTTAGATAATATTACTCAAACCAAAGGGATAGATAAAGAGGCAAAATTAATCGATCTGAAAAATCTAGCGCATAAAAACCTAGGTGTTGTTCGAAACTTAAGAATTGATGATGCGCAGATACTGTTGAGTGATTTAATGAGCAATCATCAAGATATTAAGCATTTAAGGGAATGTGTAGAAGCGTTAATGGGGTGTGCATTTAAATTAAACCCAGATTATGCGTTTAATGTATTGAAACTGCAAAAAATTAAAGAGACTTTTTAAAGCTCATCAACAAATATTTATTTTCTAACTGAACCAGAAATTTGTTGTAGCATATTTTCATTTGATTGTTTTTGTACAACCGCTTTTTTTACAGGTAAAGACAAGGCCAACACTATAAAAACAAATGAGAAAATCACCCCAGACAAAATACTAAGAATCATTTTTAACTTGAAATCTTTCATAAGTTTATTATAACATGTTAGTATGTTATATGAATAAATTTTTTTTATATATTATATTTATGATGTTTTTTGAGATCAGTGCTTTTGCAAAAGAGCCTACTCTTTGTATTTTAAGATCAGTTCATACCAATGAGTACCAAAGGTTTAGTAAGGGGATGTATGAATTTGTATGTAGACCATATGGGGTTATCACCGTTGATGAACTTTATATAAAGGCAAAAGTAGGTTCGGATTGTAAAAAGAGTATTGAAGAATTTTACAAAGAGAGTCCATTATTAAAATATTTTACAACAAACCTTTTAAAACTAAAGCAACAATATCATGTAAAATTTAGAGATAAAAGGTGCATAGTCTATGCCAATGGTAGAGAAGTACTCTCTGAGGTCTTGATTAAAAAAGGGTTGGCTGTTAAAAAACCGATGTTAAAAGATGAAGAGTTTGAACACAGTTTTAGCAATGCTCAAATCTATGCAAAAAGTTTAAAAAGAGGGTTGTTTAAAAATAAGATTACAAGAAAGTGTATTTCTGAACTTTACAAAAAATAACTAACTTCTTGTATGGGTCATGTAGATCCAAAACTCTTTGTGTGTATGACCTTTGTTTAAAAAGTAAACTTGTAAAATAGTTACTCGGTACAAAGTAATTAACATTTTTGCAAAAGGGATAAATAAACTTATACTCACCAAAAATGGTTGTTGTTTGTTTCCTTTTGATTTTATCATCTCTTCCATTCCTATGTTCTTTGTTAAGTAAACACCAAACATAATTGAAAATAAAAAATTTAAAGTGAGTCCAAAGATAAGGTAAGCAATAAAATCTTGCTCATACATTCCAGCTATCATAAATATTAATACTCCAAGGTGCGGTTAAATAAAAAATGAATTTTAGCAGAAAGTATCTTTTTGTTTTATTAGAATCTGTATGTAGATCAGATGATGCAAGAAAAGTAACAAATAGGTATAAATTAGTGTAATAAAAAAGTTGCCAAAACTATTTTTAAACATCTTTGTATTATAATGCAAGCAAATTATGATAATAAAGGTAGATTAATGGAAACTAACCTCGTAATTGAGGGCTTTAAGTTTATGGGATTAGGAATGGCGACAGTCTTCTCATTCTTGGCAATTATGATATTGGCAATGAATGTATTGTCGATTGTAATTCATAAATTTTTCCCAGAGCCTCAGGCTAAAGAAACATCATCTGCAAAAAATGCAGCAGATAATAAAAAAGTAGTAGCAGCAATAACCGCAGCTATTAAACATCACAGACAAGGTTAAGGATAAAAATGGCTAAAAAATTTATAGATGTAATGGATACAACCTTTAGAGATGGTTTTCAATCTGTATACGGTGGTCGTGTACTTATGAATGACTTTTTTCCAGCTGTTGAAGCTGCAAAAACTGCAGGAATAAACCATTTTGAATTTGGTGGAGGGGCAAGATTTCAATCTTTATACTTCTATTTAAAAGAAGATGCGTTTGAGATGATGGACAAATTCCGTGAAATCGTAGGACCAGATGCAAACCTTCAAACTCTAGCTCGTGGTGTTAACACGGTAATGTTAGATACTGGAAGTAAAGAACTTATAGATCTACATGCTAAATTATTTAAAAAGCATGGTACGACAACTATTCGTAACTTTGATGCGTTAAATGATGTTGAAAATCTAAAATACTCAGGTGAGAGAATCTCTCATCATGGTTTAAAACATGAAGTTGTTGTTACTATGATGGATCTACCACCAGGATGTCATGGTGCTCACGATGTAGCTTTTTATGAAAAGACACTACGTGAAATCTTAGACAGTGGTATCCCTTATGATAGTATCTGTTTTAAAGATGCTTCTGGTACATCATCTCCACAAAAAGTTTTTGAAACAATAAAAATGGCTCGTGGATTAGTTCCTGAAGATACACACTTACGTTTACATACACATGAAACAGCGGGTGTTTCTGTTTCTGCTTATATGGCAGCACTTGAAGCTGGTATTGATGGTATTGATATGGCAGCTGCACCTGTAAGTGGTGGAACTTCTCAACCAGATATTTTAACAATGCTTCATGCTACAAAAGGTATGGACTTTGATTTAGGTGGTTTAGAGATTGAAAAAGTACTTACATATGAAAAAGAATTACAATCATGTTTAAGTGATTATTTCATGCCTCCAGAAGCAACTATGGTTTCTCCAGTTATTCCATTCTCGCCAATGCCAGGTGGAGCACTAACTGCTAATACACAAATGATGCGTGATAACGACATCTTAGAAAAATTTCCAGATGTTATTGCTGCAATGACAGAGGTAGTTGAAAAAGGTGGTTATGGTACATCTGTAACTCCTGTTTCTCAATTTTACTTCCAACAAGCACTTAACAATGTAATGCAAGGTCCTTGGAAAGCGATTGCTCCAGGTTATGGAAAAATGGTACTAGGATACTTTGGTAAAACACCTGTTGCGCCAGATCCAGAAATAGTAAAAATTGCTTCAGAAAAACTTGGACTTGAACCAACAACAGAAAAAGCACTCGATCTTGCTAATGCAGATGAAGCTAAATCTTTACAAACTTGGATTAACAAGCTTAAAGAAGAAGAGATAGAAATTACTGAAGAAAATATTTTTATCGCTGCAGCATGTCAAGAAAAAGGTATCGCGTACTTAAAAGGTGAAAGCGAATTAAACGTAAGAAAAATTTCTCAAATGAAAGAAGATTGTAAAGGAAGTGAAGAGATGAGTGGTAATTATACAGTAGTAGTAGATGGTCAAAAATTTAGTGTACAAGTTGCTGAAGGTAACGCAGATATTCAAGTTACAGCAGTTAATGGTGAATCAGCAGCACCAGTTGTAAGTGGTGAAGGTGATGATATTAAAGCACTTGTACCGGGTAACGTTTGGAAAATCATTATGAATCCAGGTCAAAGCGTTAACGAAGGTGACGTAATTATGATTTTAGAATCTATGAAAATGGAAATTGATGTTATCGCTACTCGTGGTGGTGTAATCAAGTCAATCAATGTAGCTACAAACGATAAAGTAGTTGAAGGTCAAGTAGTAGCTGTAATAGGATAGATTTAATGAAATTATTTATACTTAAACTTCTTGCTGTTTTTATGCTTTTTGGCATGACTTCAGCAAGTGCAAGTGCTACAGCTCACGCTGAAGCGCCGGGTTCAACCCTAAAAGAAGAGACTTATGAAGCCAAACCATTTTCTCAAATGATTGGTGGATTTTTAACTTCTACGGGTATCAATGCTTTAGTCAATCCAGATCCAAATGAATTAAATTCTCATGGACATACTATGAGTGACTTTCATAAGTCTTGGGGTCGTGTAATTATGATCTTTGTGACATTTTTATTGTTTTGGTTAGCAATTAGAAAAGGTTTTGAACCTTTACTTTTACTACCAATTGCATTTGGTGGACTATTAGCCAATATCCCCGTAGCAAATATTGCAGGAGAACATGGTTTCTTAGGTGTTATTTACAATATGGGTCTTGCTAATGAGATGTTCCCAATTATCATTTTTATGGGTGTTGGTGCAATGACAGATTTTGGTCCATTGTTATCAAATCCTAAAACGGCACTTTTAGGTGGAGCAGCTCAATTTGGTATTTTTGGTACATTGGTTGGTGCGGTAGCACTTTCTCAATACACAGATATATTTAACTTTACAATTCAGCAAGCTTCTGCAATTTCAATTATTGGTGGAGCAGATGGTCCGACATCTATTTTTATTGCATCTAAACTGGCACCTGAATTACTTGGAGCAATTGCGGTAGCATCGTATTCTTATATGGCTATGGTACCAATTATTCAACCTCCAATTATGAGAGCATTAACAAATGATACTGAACGTAAAATTAAGATGACAACACGTCGTCATGTTTCTCGTTTAGAAAAATTAGTATTTCCAATTATGGTTTTAGTACTTGCTATTTTGGTATTACCAGCTTCTACACCGCTGATTGGTGCATTTATGTTTGGTAACTTCTTAAAAGAATCGGGTGTTGTTGAGCGTCTTAATGATACTTTACAAAATGCTTTAATTAATATTGTTACTATTTTCTTAGGTCTTGGTGTTGGTTCTAAATTAGCAGCTGATCAATTCTTAGTAACAGATACATTAGCAATTCTTGCTCTTGGTATTGTTGCATTCTCTGCGGGTACTGCTGCGGGTGTTATTATGGCTAAGATTATGAACCTTTTCCCTGGTGAGAAGATCAATCCATTAATTGGTTCTGCGGGTGTATCTGCTGTACCTATGGCTGCTCGTGTATCAAATAAAGTTGGTATGGAGTACGACAGACAAAACATGTTATTAATGCATGCAATGGGTCCAAATGTTGCGGGTGTTATTGGTTCAGCCGTAGCAGCCGGAGTACTTATCTCTTTATTTCAATAATAAAGAAAAGTACACAAATTCAAATAACGACGCATCAGCGTCGTTATTTCCTTCCTCATGTACTTTTAGTACATTCTTTCAATTTTGCCATTGGCTTGAACATATGATAATTTTAGAATTTTTACAAAGAAAGTTATGGGAGATAACAACGCGTAATGCGTTATTATTTTAGTGTTTAGCCATTGCCTCAACAATAAGAGGAATTACATTGTGACTTTTAGTCTTGTTTATAAACCCAGTGGCACCTAAGCCTTCAGCTTCTCTTTTATTATTATCACCTGTCATAGATGAATTTACAATAATAGGAACATTGCTACTTGCTGGATTTTCACGTAGTTTTTGAATAACCGTAAATCCACTCATTTCAGGCATCTCAATATCAGTAATAATAGCAGGAATAACGCTTGGATCTGGTAATGACATAACATAATCAACCAGTAACTTACCGTTTTCAAACAATCTCATATCAATATTTGAATTACGGAAAATTTGTATTAAATGTCTTTGAGCTGTTTTAGAGTCTTCTGCAACAAGAACAGTACCATTTTTCAATTTTAATGGTATATCTAGATCTTGTAAGTTAGACGGTGATTCTTCTATCTCAACCATAGCTTGAGGGATAACGTCAGAGAGTAATTTCTCATAATCTAGGATTAAACATAAAGAACCATCTTCTAGTCTTGTATGGTTCATTACAACACCATTTTCTTGTCTGTAACTATCAGGTGCGTGCATCTCGTTCCAGTTTCTTTTAACAACTCTGTATGCCGACATAATTCTAAGTCCGATTATAACACCGTTAAAATCACATATTAAGATATTTGAGCGTTTTAAAGTATCTCTATCTAAATGAACATCTAACCAAGCTGGAAGATTTAAAATAGGAATTTGTAATCCTCTAAGTGTGATGGTTCCTTCAAGTAGTGGATGTGAAGAAGGGATCTGAGTTAAGAAATGGTTTTTTGCTTCAACAACTTCTCTGGTTTTAAAAACGTTAATTGCATAAAAAGCAGATTCCTCATTTTCACTCACTCTAAATACCAAAAGTTGTAATTCATTGTTTTTTGCGAGATTGGTCGCCGCATCTACGTTATCTAATACCGACATAAAATTCCTTTTTATTTATCCTATGGCTAAATAATAGCAAAAAAAATATGAAATAAAGATGAATATGAAATTATATTAATAATGAAATGGTAAAATAACTATAAATAAGAATATATAAGGTTAATTATGAAGTTATTGATGATTTTATTTTTTAGTGTAACAGCACTGTTTTCTAATGAATATTACGCAAAAGTTGAACCCATAGAGATTAGAAATATCAGTTCAAATGTATCGGGTTTAGTTATATCTGCGGATGAAAAAAACTTAGGGACAATGCTCTTTGATAAACCCTATATTAAGATAGATGCTCTATTAGATCTACAAGAGTTAAGATACATAAAAGATAAGTTGCAATATTTAAGAAAAACACTCACTATAAATGAGGGGGTTTTGTCAAATTTAGAAAATGCGCTTAAAAGAAAAAGAGTAAACTATGAAAGAGTTGCTTCTTTAAAAATTAAATCTCAGCTTGAAAAAGACAGAGAATATTATGACCTTATTAACAGCGAAAATCAATTTTTAAGCACACAAAAAGAGATCCAAAACCTAAAGGTGCAGATCACTGATCTTAAATTAAGAAAAGCAAAATTAAACCAAAGCGTTAAGGATAAAAATCTTAAAGCTCAAGGGTATGTCTTATACGAGTTAAATGTAAAAGCGGGACAAGTTGTAAACCCCTCTACACCCTTAGCAAAAGTAGCGGATATATCTAAAGCAAAATTAACCATCTATTTGAACAAAGAAGAACTTAACCGTGCTAAAGAGAAAATAATCTATCTTAATGGTAAAAAAACTGATTATAAAGTCAGTAGAGTTATTTCTATTGCGGATTCTAAAAATATCTCTAAATACATGGCACAAATAATAATAGACGCACCCAAAGTATTTTCAAGTTTAGTGAAAGTAGAGTTAAAAGATGAATAATACAGCGTGTCCACTTGATTGTTACGATGGGTGTGAAATTATTTATGAAGATAAAATAAAAGCAAAAAAATCGGCTCATACACAAGGTTTTTTATGCCCTCATTTAAATCATTATGAGCAAAATGAGTTTATTGAGCAACCTAGGTATAACAACAAAGAAATAAGTATGCAAGAGGCTTTGGGTATTTTAAAAGATCTAATCCGTTCAAGTACCAAAGAGAAAATTTTACATTACCGAGGTCATGGAAATTTTGGACTTATGCAGGGAGTGAGTGATCATTTTTTTGCGTCTTATGGGGCAACACTTACCGATGGAAACTTATGTGATGGAGCAGGCGAAGCTGGGATTATACAAGGAAGAGGTTCTAACAAAAATATGCCACTCTCTCAGATTGCAAAGTCAGAAGTGGTTGTTTTTTGGGGTAGAAATCCTCATGTAAGCTCATCGCATATTTTACCATTGATTAAAAATAAAAAGATCATAGTTATAGATCCTGTGAAAACACAAATGGCTAAAGAAGCAGATATTCATGTTCAGATCCAACCCGGTGGTGATTTGGAAATGGCAATGATGTTAAGTCGGTTTTTACACATTGAACACGGTTGTGATGAAGAGTTTTTAAAAGAGTATGGGAGTGAATCTGAAGATTATTACGAACTAACTCAAAGCATCCGCATAAAAGCAACTTTGGATAAGATAGATGTTTCATTGGGTGATATTGGCAGTATTTTAGCGATGATAAAAGAAAAAAAAGTTGCTATTGTTTGTGGTGTTGGCATACAAAAATACCGTAATGGATCCGATGTAATGCGTGCCATAGATGCCTTTGCAACCAACCTTGGCTTATTTGGTAAAGAAGGTTGTGGTGTGGCGTATTTGGGTAATTCAATGCAAGGGATCCAATCCCCTTTTTACACCAAAGCCAAAAGAGTATCAAAAGTAGATACAAAGTTTTCAGAATTTAATATGGTCTTTGTTCAAGGTGCTAATCCTCTCTCACAAATGCCAAACACTTTAAGGGTACAAAAAGAGATCCAAGAGCTTAAAGAACTTGTTTATTTTGGTTTATATGAAAATGAAACCAGCGAAAAAGCCTCTTTGGTTATTCCAGCAAAAAGTTTTTTGTATAAAAATGATATTAGAACCTCGTTTTCTCATCATGCCATGATGAATATGCCAAAACAAAAAGAGTCTAAATTTGGAATTAGTGAGTACGAATTGTCTAAGTACTTGTGTGATGCTTTTGATGTTGAAATTAAAAGTGAAGATGAATACATAACCCATTTTAAAAACTTCTCTGTTTTAAATATGGAGGGAGAAAAGTATGTGGAAAATACCCAAGAAGTCCCTTACCAAGATGGTTTTGATACCGATGATGGGGAATTTGTTTTTTTAGATGAATACGAGGTGTTTAAAGGTGATGAAGATAAATTATTTTTACTGACATCTAAAAGTGCCCATAGTTTAAATTCGCAATTTAAAAGACAAACACATGCTTATCTTAATGCTTCTCATGGTTTTAAAGATGAGCAGATTATAGAAATAGAGTCCTCTGTTGGTTCTTTGAAAATAAAAGTTAAAATAGACAATGATCTTAGAGAAGACTGTGTATTGATCCACAGTGGTACCAAAGGTGTTAATAATCTAAGTAATTCTTTACACAGTTATGAAGGTAAAAATGCTTCTTATCAAGAAGAGATGGTTTGGATAAAATCTATTTGATAATTTTAGATATAATCTTAACAAAATAAATTAATAAAATTAGGCTAATTATGAATACCCAAGATCTAGATAAAAAATATGTACTTCCAACATACGCAAGAGCAAATGTTGAGTTTGTTAGTGGAAAAAATGCAACCCTTATAGACGCAGACGGAAAAAAATATATTGATTTTACATCAGGGATAGGTGTGTGTAGTGTTGGACATGCCAATGAGCGTGTAAATGAAGCAATTTGTAAACAAATTTCAAATATTACACATATATCTAATCTCTATAACATCGCACCTCAGGCTAAAGCTGCACAGGCGATCGTTGAAACATCGGGTTATGATATGCAGTGTTTTTTTGGAAACAGCGGTGCAGAAGCGAATGAGGGTGCTATTAAAATTGCACGTAAATGGGGTGGTATCGGCAGTGAAAGTGAGGAAAATAGTGTAAAAAAATACAAAGTAATCACTCTTCAGCAATCGTTTCATGGCCGTACAATCACAACAGTAAAAGCAACAGGACAAGAGTCTATGCATAACTACTTTGGACCCTTTCCCGATGGTTTTGTTTATGCAGACAATATGAACCATGTGGAATCTTTGATTGATGATCATACTTGTGCTGTGATGATTGAACTTGTTCAAGGTGAGGGTGGGGTTCAACCACAAGATAAGCAAGAGGTTCAAGCACTTGCTAAACTTTTAAAACAAAAAGGTGTTTTACTTATTGTAGATGAAGTGCAAACAGGGGTTTATAGAACTGGGGAGTTTTTAGCATCAAATCTTTATGAGATTGAACCTGACATTATCACCCTTGCAAAAGGGTTAGGTGGCGGTGTCCCTATCGGTGTTGTTATGACTTCTTTAAAAGGGGTGCTTAGTGCTGGTGACCATGGTTCAACATTTGGTGGAAACTACTTAAGTACTGCTTCTGTTTGTGAAGTGATCAGAATTTTAAACGAATACAAAGAACAGGGTTTATTAGCTACAAATACAAAACTTTTTAATGAAGGATTAGACAAACTTTATACAAAATATCCAAATCTCTTTGAAGACAAAGTAGGTGTTGGTATGATGTGTGGTTTACGTGTTAAAGACGCTGATACTTTAAGTGCTATTATTAACAAGGCAAGAGAAAATGGCGTAATGGTTTTAAAAGCGGGTAGAAATACTTTAAGATTTTTACCACCACTAACAATTACAAAAGAGGAAATGGATGAAGGTTTTAAATCTTTGGATACCGCTCTTAGCACTATATAGTTTTTCATATGCTAATGATGGTTCAAATAATGAACTAGAAAAGTATATTAGTCATTCAAAGCAACAACAGTTTGATTTGAGTTATGAAAAAAATGAAGCAGAGAGTTCCAAACTTCGTGATTCTTGGATCTCACCATTTAATATAAGCTATTCTATAAGTAGGGATAATTCTCTAGAATATATAAATTTAGATGAACAAGAACAACAAAACGCATCTATAAAATGGAATCAGCCTATCTTTCAAAGTGGTGGGATCTACTATGGAATTAAGTATGCCACTGCAAATGAAAAGTACGCCAACTATTCGCTTGATGTTCAAAAAAGAAAACTGATCAAAGATACTATCTCCGTTCTTATGCAAATTAAGCAGATAGATCTAAGAATAAAACGCCAAAATCTTCAAATACAAAATGCTGATATTTCATTGGAACAAAAAAAAGAACAATACTTAAGTGGTCAGTTGGATTCTGGATTTTTAGACAATGCTATTATTGAGAGAAACTATGTCATTCAAAGTTTATACGATGTTCAAACTAACAAAGAACGATTAATATCTAAATTTGAAACACTTAGTGATATGGACTACAAACAAGCGCTTATTCCCGAACTTCAAGAACTCTCACAAGAAGAGTTTTTAAAATACAATATTGTTTTGAAAATGAGTGAAAGTGAGATAGAGAAAAACGGCTACTATAAAGATGTGACAATAGCTAAGTATCTTCCAAAAATTAGCTTTAATGCAGGTTACAATTGGAGTGGAGCTACAAACTTTATGGGAGTTCAACAAAGACCAGATATTGACTACTATAATTACGGTTTAACAGCTAGTATCCCTTTAGATATCAATACCTTTGATGATTTAGCATCAGCAAGGGTGGATTTTTTAAAGTCAAAAGTTTTACTTGAAGATAAAAAACGCGAACTTCGTGCTATTTATGAACAAGTGATTCAAAATATCAACAATCTTAATAAGAAAAAGCAATTAAGTTTACAAAATAAAGAGATTTATAAAAAACTTTTAGATGAAACGAAAAAGCTTTTAGATGCGGGTTACAAAACGTCATCTGATGTAGATCTACTTAAAAATTCTCTTTTAATGGCGGAGCTTGACTTTGCGATCTACGAGATTGATAAACAACTTGAATTATTAACATTGTACGAGATGTATAAGAAAGATTAAATAATAAATGAATAAAAAATTTAGTGAATATATGGTTGATTGGCTCTATGGTGATGAGGGTTATTATGCGAGTTATAAAGAGATAGGTAAAAAAGGTGATTTTTACACAGCGGTTAGTACAAGTCAATTTTTTGGTGGTTCTATTGCAAAGCACATTATTAAGCTAGTTGATGAGGGTTTTTTAAATAAAGATAGTGTTATTTGTGAAATTGGTGCGCATCATGGTTACTTTTTAGCGGATGTAGTACAGTTTATCTATACCTTACGTCCAAAACTTTTAGAGAGTTTAGAGTTTTGTATAGTAGAAAGATTTGATACTTTACAAGAGTTTCAAAAAAACTATTTTGATGAGAGTTTTGGAGATGCACTAAAACTTACACATTATAAGTCTTTAAGTGAATTAAAGTGTAAAAATGCTTTTTTTATAGCAAATGAAATATTTGATGCTTTTGCTTGTGAACTTTATTATAAGGGCAAAACAGCGCGTGTTGAAGATAACCACAATGTTGTGTTTGACCAAGACAATGAATGGGTTAGTTCAATGGCTAAAAAATACCATAAAGACCGTGGTGAGATAGCTATTGGTTATGAAGCATTTGCAAAAGAGATGGCACAAGCAGCTGAGAGTTTTGAGTTTATGAGTTTTGATTATGGTGAAATGAAAGCACGTCCAGATTTTTCACTACGTGTTTACAAAAAACATGAGGTAATAGCTTTTTTCCAAAAAGAAGATGAAGAGGGCAAGAAGATAAACAGAGCCGAACTTTTTGGAGCAACAGACATCACTTATGATGTAACATTTGAGCATGTAAAAGATGCTTATGAGCAAGCGGGTGTTGGTTTTTTAGAACTAAAAGCACAAATGGTTGCTTTGGTGGATATGGGGATCTTAGATCTACTAGAGATGCTTAAAGAAAATGTGGATGAGAAGATCTATAAGCAAGAATTAGAAAAAGCAAAAATGTTAATCATGCCAAATTTTCTTGGGGAACGCTTTAAGATGATAAGATTTAGAAAAGACAAAAACTAATTATCAGTATCTTTATAGCTGTTCTATAACTTTTAAAAGTTCTTCTGGTCTATTAGAGTTTTTAATAGCATTCTCTTTAGAGATAACCTTTTGGGTTAACATCTCCATAATCTCTTGTGTTTGAGTTTTCATAGATGTCTCAGTTTGGTTAAGTTGCATTTGTGAATAAAGTTGGTGTACTTTGTCCTCACGAATAAGATTTGCAATGGCTGGATTTGAGATCAAAATTTCTTGGGTTGCCACTTTTCCCCCACCCACTCTTGGGATTAAAGATTGAGAAATAACCGCCACAAGCGACGCTGCTAGTTGAGCACGAATTTGAGATTGTTCTTCAGAATCAAACACATCAATAATACGGTTAACGGTCCCCGCTGCTGAATTGGTGTGTAGTGTTCCAAAAACTAAATGACCTGTTTCGGCTGCCGTTAATGCTGCACCTATGGTTTCTTTGTCACGCATCTCACCAATTAAGATAATATCAGGATCTTGTCTAAGTGCATATTTTAATGCCGCAGCAAAAGAGTTTGTACTGCTCCCTACATCACGTTGTGAAAAAAGAGATTTGTTATTTTTGTGAACAAACTCTACGGGATCTTCAACAGTAATAATATGTTTTCTCTCTGTCATATTGATCTCATTAAGCATAGAAGCCAAAGTGGTTGATTTTCCTGAACCAGTAGGTCCTGTTACTAAAATAAGACCTTTTTCTCTTTTAATAAGTTCTTTAAAAATAGGAGGAGAGTTATAATCATCAAGGCTGGGAATCTCAATAGGAATCATACGAAATGCACACGCAGTTCCACCTATGGTTTTGTAGTAGTTTGCTCGAAAACGTCCAACATTTTCAATATCAAAAGAAAAATCTAGTTCATTGTTTTCTTCAAACTCTTTTTTTTGTTTTTCTTTGATCAAGGAGTTTGCCATATTATCAACATCTTTGGATGTTAACACAGGCAGTTTTAATGGTTTTAATTCTTTGTCAATACGAATTTGAGGTTCACTTCCCACCACCAAATGTAGATCGGATGAACCAAGTGCAAGGGTGCTTTTTAAGAGTTTTCGAATGTCAATTGTTTTACCTTCATCTTGTTGTGATTGTCCCTCAGCCATTCGTATATCCTTGTAAGTTTAGATTATTCTATGATTTTTGGAACCACGAAAAAGTGGTCCGAACTGTTAGGTGAATGTTTTAAAATGTCATCATTAACGCTGGTACTAGATGAAGGTATATCTTCTCTTGTAAAAGTTGCTCTTGAATCCATTGAAAATTTGTCATCAACACCTTCAGTATCTAGTTCACTTAAGTTATCAACAAAAGACACAATCTCTGAGAGTTGTTCTTTTATCTCTTCTCTTTTATTGTCATCAACTTTTAAAAAAGATAATTTTTCAAGTTTTTCTAAAAGAGTATCATCTACTTGCATATAAGGTCCTATAATCTATAATTTGTATTATTGTAGCCAAAAAAAGTTATTTATTTGATAAAAATTTAACAAATTATAGGGTAGTATTACGTAATTATAATCAAAAGATAAGGATATTTCTTGAGCTTAAAAGAAAATATAGATCTGGTAAAAGAGGAACTTAACTCAGAAGAGAAGTTTTTTGAAAAAGCTGTGATAACTGAAAAGTTTGTAAATAAATATAAAAATGCAATTATTGGTGGAGTTGTTGCTGTAGTTATTGCAGTGGGAGCAAATATTGCATACGAAGCAAATAAATCAGCTACGCTAGAAGAAGCCAATGAAGTTTTAGCAACACTGCTTAGTGATCCTAAAAATGTCCAAGCAAAAAGTGCTTTAGAATCTTTGAGTCCACAACTACATGATGTTTGGAACTTTTCACAAGCGATAGCACTCAATGATACTGCATCGTTAGAGCGTCTTAAATCAAGTAAAACACCTATTATTGGTGATCTTTCTAGTTATGAGTTGGCTTCTAAAAATGCCGATGCAAAAGGACTTATAGATTACTCAATGAACCAAAAAGCTGTTTATAAAGATTTGGCAATTGTTCAAAGTGCAATTTTACTTTTAGATAAAAATGAAATTGAAAAAGCACACCTAGAGTTGAAAAAAATATCACAAAGTTCTGGTTTAAATAAAGTTGTGTCTGCATTGCTTCATTATGGGGTTAAATAAAAATTGCGTACTCTAGTTTTAACTTTTTTAAGTATCACGCTGGTTCTATTTAGCGGATGTAGTACAAAAGAAGTATTTGAGCCAAAACAGGTTAAAGATGACTGGAAACATTACGGTGACATGAACCAAAGCATTATTGCGACGAACCTCGATGGAGCATTGTTGCAAGACCGACGTGTGTTTGCAGATGGTAAAACAAGTAAGATAAAAATAGAAGAAAACAAAAATTTTATCTCTTTTAGTGATGGCTGGGTTTTAAGTGCCTCTTTGGATGGAAACTTGTCTTTAGTCTTTGCAGAAGACCCAAGTATGAGTGAAAGTTTTGAACTAAAAAAATCAATAGCAACTGCAAGTGTAAAAGACGATATTTTAGCCGTTTTATTTGCTGATAATGAGATGGCTTTGTATTCAATCTCAACAAAAAAAGTGCTTTTAAAAGAACAGGGGAACCCTCCTATAATTATAAACTCTAAAGTTGTTAAACCTTATTTTATGAATGACTTAGTACTTTTTTTAACCTTGGATGGAAAAGTTGTGATTACAAGTGCAACGCAAAAAAAGAAACTAAGAAGTATCATAATTTCGAGTGCAGAACATTTTAACAATGTGATCTACTTTAACGTAATTGATGATAAACTCATCGCAGTGACGGGGACAAAAGTTTTATCGTTTTCTCAAAAAGAGGTACGAGCAAACTATGAAGTAAGAGATGTAACGTCAAAAAACAGTAGAATTTATCTTGCGACAAAACAAGGCGAACTGATCGCATTAAACAGTGACCTTGGCGTTGAAGCAAAAGTGAAATTCCCTTTTGCGCACTTTTTGGGTTTAATTGTAAATGATGATAAACTTTATGCTCTTGAAAAAGAGGGTTATATAATAGAACTTAGCTCAGATCTACTCGAATATGAGGTCTATGAAGTGGATGTTGAAGATGGCTATATCTATCTTGATGAGAAGACATTTTACATAGAAGATGAATACATCTCAGTTAAGTAAAGAGCTTGAGGCTTTTTTAGAACACATAAGCATTACAAAAGGGCTCAATAAAAAATCCATTTCGGCTTATATCGGTGATCTATCATCGATAGAGCAAGAACTCCGTACACCTCTCATTGAAATCGATTCTACAAAACTTCTTGAAATACTTTCTAAATATGATAACAAACGAACTTTAAATCGAAAGCTTTCTTCAGTTAACGCATTCTTTGATTTTTGCTACAATAATGAGTTCAGTGTTGAGAAAACCAAACTAAAGTCAGCAAAAATCCCTAAGCTTTTGCCGAAATTTTTACCTTTTGAACACTTAATGGATGGAATAAATCTTTGTGATCGAAGTTCATGGTTGGGTTTAAGAGATGCGGCTTTGTTGTACTTTTTGTATGCTTCTGGCGTCCGTATAAGTGAGTGCTTATCCTTAAAAAAAGAGGATATTGAAGGTGAGTGGTTATTGGTTCGTCATGCAAAAGGGGACAAAGAACGTTTGATCCCAATTGCTAAAGTGGCATTGGATGCTTTAAAAGTCTATTTACAAGCATCGCCTTTTGATAATGAGTATTTGTGGTGTAACTATAAAGGGACCCCACTAAGTCGTGTTTCTGCTTTTAAAATTACGCAAAAGTACTTAGGTGTGTCACCTCATGTTCTTCGTCATTCGTATGCAACTGCACTTATAAGCGGTGGAGCAGACCTAAGGGTTGTACAAGAACTGCTCGGACATGCTTCATTGATTACCACTCAGATCTACACCCATATACAAAAACAACACCTTAGTGAAACCGTGGAAGTGTGTCATCCTTTATCGTAAAAATTTCTATGCAATAAGCTAAATAATAGTGGAACTACTGTACACTTTTGCTATGAATACTACAAACAACTCTATTTTTTCAACTCCGTTTTTAAAGTCTTTATTTATTGTCCAAAACAAGTGGCACCAACACGGTGTTTTGATCCATACCTTACGTGTTTTGTACTATGTTGTTAAAAGAAAAAAATATGGCTATATGGCGGCTGCATTATTTCATGATATTGGTAAACCTTTTAGTGCGCATATTAAAGATGCTGAAGACATTGAATTTAATGAATACAGTTTCACAGACCATGAAGAAAAAAGCTATCAGATCATTAAAAAGTGGTTTTTTTTAAGTGACTTTACGAAAAATATGGTACGCTACCATTATCTTATAAGAGATATAAAAAAATCAAAAACAGAAAATACAGACAGATATAAGCAAAAACAAGCGATATGGGATACTTTGGATGAAGAATTTAAAGAAGATTTAGCAGAATTTTTGATATGCGATGACTTGGGTAAGGGTAAAAAAAGAAGATGAAAAATATTTTAATTGTAGGCGTGATTATTGGTGTTGTCGTAGGGGTTTTTTTAACCCTTGGTATGTCAGGAAAAATGGTGGTTGTCAAAGAGAATAATCTGAAAAAAATCCCTTTAGAGGTAAAGTTAGGACACTATCAAGACAGTGATTGTGGAATGATAATAGACGATATGAGTTTTGTATCTCAGGTTGTTTCATCAAAAGGAAAAACCTACTTTTTTCATGACCACGGTGGTATGGCAAAATGGATCAAAGATAAATCATTTTCTTCAAATGCTCAGATCTGGGTGATGAGTTTAGATTCAAAAAAATACATTGATGGTCGTAAAGCTTTTTATTCATTAAATGATGAAACTCCAATGGGATACGGTTTTGGTGCTTATGAATTTAAACAAAAGGGTTTTGTAGATTTTAACACTATGCAGTTAAAAATGCTTCGAGGAGAAACGATGAACAATCCAACAATCAGAAAAAAACTACAAGGGGAAAGTTAAGGTGGAAAGTGTCAATCTCTTAACCATAATTTCTATCGCTTTTTTAGGTTCTTTTGGTCATTGTATTGGTATGTGTGGTGGTATTGTTATGGCATATTCAAACATTAAAATAGATCCTCTTTCTTCAAAAGTTTCAAAAAGTGTCGCCCATCTTTTATACTCTTTTGGTCGTGTTAGTACTTACACTTTATTGGGCGCAATATTTGGTTACTTGGGAGGCGTTGTTGTTTTTTCAAATATGGCAAACGGCGTGTTACTTATTTTTGCAGGTTTGGCGATGATCTTAGCGGGATTGTCTTTGATGGGAAAAATGAAGTCTTTAAGTATAGGGGGGAAGTCTTTTTCTGATACAGAGTTTTACAAAAAAAGTTTTACTCGGATTATGAATTCTAAGTCAAATAGCAGTTTTTATCTACTTGGAATGTTAAACGGTCTTCTTCCTTGTGGGTTTGTGTACTTTTTTGCTATTACCGCAGCCAGTACAGCGGATCCACTTTATGGTGCATTGGTGATGTTTGTGTTTGGGGTAAGTACCATTCCTGCTATGTTTGGACTCGGTACATTAAGCAGTATGAATTTAGCAGTAAACTTTAGAAATATGTTGGTTTCTTTAGCTTCAATTGCTGTTTTATTTTATGGGGTGTTTACGATCTATAGCGGATATGAGTACATAAATGATCCTGAAAAAACATTAAGAGATTGTCATTAAGGAGCTAAACAAATGAATAATTCTATTATTGAACGTGTAAAATCACTTCCTCCATTGTCTAAGACAATCGCACTTATAAACAAAGTTTATTTGGATGAAAATGGTTCAGTTTCAGAAATGGCGAAAGTGATAGAGGGTGATCCTATGATCGTAGCAAATTTACTTAAAGCTGCCTCTTCACCTTTGTACGGTTTTTCAAAAGAGATTAAAAATGCTTCGCAAGCGGTGAGTTTGTTTGGTATGAATATGACACGTTCCATCGCAGTTGGAAACTCTGTACGTAAACTCTTAAACGTAGATCTAGAACCTTATGGCATTAGCAGTGAACAGTTTGCCCATATTTCATCTTTACAAGCCATGTTTTTATTGACATGGTATAATCAGATCAATAAAGACAAAGCGCAAAAATTATTCTTACCTGTATTTTTACAAGAGATGGGAAAAATTTTAATTGCAAGCAACGTGATTCAAGAGGATGAAACGATCCCTTTTAAGTCAGAAGTTGCCATTTCCAATAACTTGGCACAGTTGGAAAAATCATACGTAGAGATGAACAGTGCACAAGTGAGTGCTTTGATCTTTGAACATTGGGCATTTGATGATGAGATTGTACAGATCATAAAATACTCAGACAACCCTTTAAATGCACCCCAACAAACACAAGAGGCTTCTAATATTTTAAATATTATTAAAACAATCGTTCCAATGAATAAGCCTTTCTCAGAACAGGCCATTAATTTTGGATTAAAAAAAGCACAAAACCTAGGTTACAATACAGATGAACTTAAACGTGCTATCGACACAGTAATGGAATTTTTATAGATGACAAAAACAGTAACTATCATTGACACTTTCGGATTTTTCTTTCGTGCATTTTATGCACTTCCTCAACATTTAAAAAACAAAGATGGGTTTCCAACAGGTCTTTTAACAGGTTTCACCAACTTTATAGCAACTTTGCAAAAAGAACATGACAGTGACTATATTGTCTTTGCTGTTGATTCTAAAGGCAATACCTTTCGTAATGAGATAGATCCAAACTATAAAGCAAACCGTTCTTCTCCACCTGAAGAACTAACAATGCAATTACCAGTCGCTATTGAATGGATAGATAAAATGGGATACAAAACATTAGGACAAGTTGGATTTGAAGCCGATGACATGATAGCAACCGTTGCCAGACATGCTAAAGAAAAGGGTTTAAACGTTCGTGTTGTATCTCATGATAAAGATCTATACCAGTTGATTGATGATGGTAAAGTGGTTGTGGTAGATGCGATTAAGAAAAAAGTGATGGATGAAGAAGCTTGTTATGATAAATACGGTGTCAGTCCAAAACAGTTTATTGATTATCAATCTATATTAGGGGATTCTGCCGATAATGTTCCAGGTGTAAAAGGGATAGGAAAAGTAGGTGCAGAAAAACTTTTAAAAGAGTATGACAACCTTGATAATATTTATGAAAACCTAGCAACCATCAAAGGCGCGAATCAAAAAAAGCTGATTGAATCTCGTGAGAACGCTTATATGTCAAAACAACTTGTAACACTTAAAGACGATGTTTTTGATACCTTTGATTTTGAAGAATACAAAATGGACGTTGAAAATCCTTTTGTCAATATTTATGAAGAACTTGTTGCGTATGAGCAAAATGCTATTCTTCGAATGTTAAAAGCTAAAAACCAAGTGCCTACTCGATCTATTCAAACCACAGAGGTTGAAAAACCGACTAAAAAGTTAGCTTTTAAAAGCATACTTTTAACCGATGAAGGTGAACTGCAAGAAGTTCTAAAACCCTTGACATCAGACACTATTATTGCTTTTGATACCGAAACAACGGGTTTAGATTATGATAAAGATAAGTTAGTGGGATTTAGTTTTGCCTTTAATGAAACAGAGGCTTATTATGTACCTTTTGCACACTACTATTTAGGGGTTCCCCAGCAGATAGAAGAAGATGTCGCCAAAGATGCTATTAAAAAAATATTTCAAAGTAAAGTGGTTGGACATAACTTAAAGTTTGATTTGCATTTTGTAATGAGATTTTTAAATGAAGACTTAACCGTTTACGGTGACAGCATGATTTTGGCATGGCTTATTAACCCTGAATCGGCATTGGCTTTAGATAAACTCTCTTTAGCATTGCTAGAACACGAGATGGTTTCTTTTAAAGACACGGTAAAAAAAGGTGAAACCTTTGGTAGTGTAGAACTTGAAGAAGCATCCAAATATGCGGCAGAAGATGCACTTATTACTTTTAAACTTTACAATCTATTTTTGGAGAAATTAAAAATTCAAAATGCCGATCACCTTATTGAAGAATCAAAAGAGGTAGAATTTCCTTTTATTAAGACATTAATTACAATGGAAAGAGAAGGAATTAAAGTTGATGGTGACTTTTTAGAAGAATTTTTACATAAAGTAAAATCAAAACTTTATGATTTAACCAACAGTATTCACGAGTTAGCAGAGAGTGAATTTAACATTAATTCTACTCAACAGTTGGGTAAAGTGCTGTTTGAGCACCTTGGATTACCTGTGGGAAAAAAGACAAAAACAGGTTACTCTACCAATGAGCAGGTTTTAAGTTCTTTAATAGACTCTCACTCCATTATTCCTTTAATTTTGGAATATCGCGAAGTTTATAAGCTTTTTTCAACGTACATAGAACCTCTTTTAAAACTGAGCAAAGAAAATGAAGATTCTAGGATCCATACATCTTTTGTTCAAACAGGTACAGCAACAGGAAGATTAAGTTCAAAAAATCCAAACTTACAAAACATACCAACGCGTACAAAATTAGGTGCAGAAGTTAGACGCGCATTTGTCGCTCCTGAGGGTAAAAAATTAGTGGGAATTGATTACTCACAAATAGAGTTAAGATTGCTTGCTCATTTTTCACAAGACAATATTTTAGTGGATGCTTTTGAACATGAAAAAGATATTCACAGACAAACAGCAGTTGCTTTATTTGGAGAAGAACAAGCCGATGAAAAACGTTCAATTGCCAAAACTGTTAACTTTGGATTATTGTATGGAATGGGACAAAAAAAGTTATCTCAAACACTTGATATCTCTACCAAAGAAGCAAAAGAGATCATTGAAAAATATTTTGAAAGTTTCCCATCTGTAAAAACATATTTTCGCTCAATCGTTGATGGTGCTAAAGAGGTGGGTTATGTTCAAACACTTCTTGGGCGCAGACGATATTTTGACTTTGAAAATGCAAAGCCTATGTTTAAAGCCGCGTATGAGAGAGAAAGTGTCAACACTCTCTTTCAAGGAAGTGCAAGTGACTTAATAAAATTGTCTATGAATAAGATTCATGATATAATATTAGAAAATAATATAAGTGCTAAAATGCTTTTACAAATTCATGATGAATTGATATTTGAAGTAGATGAAGCTCAGGCTGAAAGTTTAGCCAATACTTTTAAAGAGATTATGGAAAACATAATGGTTTTAAATGTTCCTCTAAAAGTCAGTGTAAACATTGGAGATAATTGGGGTGAGTTGAAATAGCCCCAAACATAAAAGATGAAAAGTACTCACGAACTATATGCAAATAAGCAGTTGTTAGATTCACTATACGATTCAACCAGATATGGCATATTTGGTCAGTTGATAGTTGTGTATCTCTTAAGCCTGATCTACATTGATGTAATATCTGATTTTTATCTTTTTATGGGTATATTTATCCATACATTTATTGCCCTTATTCGTTACCAACTCTTTTTATTTTATCAAAAGAATAGATATAATTTACATTACCAAGATATAAACAAGTGGGTATTTTATTATGCTATTCTTGTCTTTTTTATAGGAGTTTCATGGGGAGCTTTATTATTTATTGTAGATGATGCAAGTGTCAATTACACCTATCTTACTTTAGCCGTAATCTTAAGTATTGGGGCAGGGGGTTTACTGACACTGGGTGACTTCTTTATTGTTTATGCCATGTATATTTCTACAATGATGGTCAGTGGTATAGTTTGGACCTTATTGGGTGATCTTAAAAATGAGCACGTGTTGTTTACCCTTATGGTTGTTGCAACTTTTTATTTTTTATCATTTGGAAAGAAGTATGCTAAGAACTCTTTTCAAGTTGCATTTGACAGGATTAAGTTACGATCGAGCAATGAAGAGTTGATGCAAAGACACACGGAACTAACTGAACAAAAAGATAAGTATAACTATCAAGCTCATTATGATGGATTAACCTCTTTACCTAATAAAATACTTTTTTTAGACAGATTGCAATTAGCCATAAAGCAAGCGCATAGAAACAATGCAACTTTAGCGGTTTTGTTTATAGATCTGGACCACTTTAAAGAGATTAATGATTCTTTTGGACATGAAACGGGCGATAAAGTTATTCAGTTTGTAACAAGTAGAATGCAAGAGAGTATTCGAACATCAGATACTTTATCCCGTTTTGGTGGGGATGAGTTTAGTCTTATTATGAATAATGTTGAAGATTCCGACAATATATCAAAATTTTCTCAAAAACTTTTAGAATGTTTGAGTGAACCCATCGAATTTGATGCAAGGGTATTGTATATATCGAGCAGTATAGGGATTAGTATATATCCTCAAGATGGTGACAATGCCGATGATCTACTAAAATATGCCGATGCTGCTATGCACCGTGCAAAACAGAGTGGTCGAAGTAATTTTCAATTTTATCTCCCAGAGATGACACAGCAGGCACTTGCCCGAGTAGAGATGGAAACAAACCTTAGAAAAGCTATTAAAAATGATGAATTTGTGATCTATTACCAACCTCAAGTAGATGCACCTACTAATAAAATTATTGGTTTAGAAGCATTAGTAAGGTGGGAACATCCAATCAAAGGACTTATCTCACCAGCTGAGTTTATTCCTATAGCCGAGAGTACAAGCCTTATTATAGAGATAGACAGGATTGTTATGAGTAAAGCTATTGAACAGGTATGTCTATGGAGAGAACAAGGGCTAAATCCAGGTGTCCTTTCTTTAAATTTAACAACAAAGCAAATCGACACAAAAGATTACATTCATTTTTTACAAGAAAAACTCCAAAACAGTTGTTTATCACCCGATATGTTAGAGTTAGAAGTCACAGAAAGTGATGTGATGAAAAATCCTGAAGAGTCTATTGATAAACTCAATATTATTAATAATTTGGGTATCAGTATCGCAGTTGATGATTTTGGAACAGGGTATTCCTCATTGTCGTATCTTAAAAAGTTACCTATTAGTAAGTTAAAGATTGACCAGTCTTTTGTAAGAGATATTCCACACAATGAAGATGATAATGCTATTGTCAATGTTATTATAGCTTTATCTAAAAGTTTAAATCTAAAGACCATAGCTGAGGGTGTTGAGGAAAAAGAACAAATGGACTTTTTAGTTGAAAATGGATGTAGCCATATTCAAGGTTATTTCTACTCACGACCAGTTAAAGCTAATGAATTTGAACGCTTATTAAAGGAAGGTCTTATTGAGAGATAAACTTCATAGTTATATGATTACCTCAAGGGAGTTTTACACAGATACACCTGCTGTTTTTAGAACAATATTACATCAACAGATCAAAGAACATCTACCAACACATGTTCTATACAGAGATAAACATAATCCACGCTATCATCAACAAGCACAAGATTTTGTGGAAGTTTGCCAGCACTTTATGGATCTAAAATCGTTTATACATCAAGACGTGGATCTGGCGTATGATCTAAAAGCAGACGGAGTTCATTTAACATCGACACAATTTGATAAAATAGAAGATGCAAAGTCAAAAAAATTAGAAGTTATTGTAAGTACACACTCGATAGAAGAAGTGAAAAAAGCACAAGAACTAGGTGCAGATGCGGTGACTTACAGTCCTATTTTTCATTCACCAAACAAAGGTGAACCCAAAGGGATAGAAAGTTTAAAAGAGCTACTTTCTCAAGTAGATATAAAGGTGTTTGCACTTGGTGGTATAACACATAAAGAAGAAGTACAAAAAATTAACCAAAGTGGAGCTTACGGCTTTGCTTCTATACGATATTTTTATTAAGAATGGAATGAAATGGATCTAAAGTTAAAAATTATTAGTTCAATCGCAGGATTGTTATTAAGTGTATCACTTATTGGATCGTTTGTTAATTATATGAAAGATATAGACGATATGCAAACACAATTAAAAAACATATCACTTCCTTTATCGGTAGATAATATTTACTCAGAAGTGCAACATCGCATGATTAAACCTTTGATCGTTTCATCTTTAATGGCAAACGATACTTTTTTAAAAGATTGGTTATTAAGTGGTGAAAAAGAGATCACTTCTGTACAAAAGTACCTTAAAGAGATCCAGACAAAGTACAACGCATTTACTTCTTTTGTCGTGTCTGATATTAGTAAAAAATATTATACCCATAAAGGTAATATAGACACAATAAATAAAAATAACTCAGCAGATACATGGTTCTTTGATTTTAAAAACACTAAACAGTTATATGAAGTAAATTTAGATTTCAACAAAAATATAAGCAATTCACTTGTGATGTTTATTAACTACAAAATAAAAGATTATAAACAAAACTTCATAGCTGTTACTGGTGTGGGTATAAAGTTAATGAATATTGAGTCAATGTTGAGATCGTTTAAGGACAAATACAAATACGACGTTTATTTTGTTAATACCGATGGGGAAATAATACTTCATACAAAAGAGCTTGACAAAAGAGGAAATATCTCTTCTATTGAGGGTTTAAGCACCTTAGAGGCGCAAATACAAAAAAATCTTAATCATAAATATGAGTACAGTTACCAAGACAATAAATATTTATTGCAAACAAAATATATTAAAGAGTTAAACTTATATTTGTATGTAGAAGTGAACAAAGATGAATATATGAATGACCTTGATAATATGTTTTATCTTAACTTATTTGTTTCGTTGATTATCACTTTGCTTACGGTACTTATTATTGTTCATTTTATAAATATTTACCAAAAAAGATTAGAAAAAATGGCACATGAAGACACTTTAACAGGACTTGATAACAGAAGAAAATTTAACGAAGACATAGAAGCTGTTTTTGAAAAATTTTATCGTAAAAATATTACCTCTTTAAATCTAGTGATTATGGATATTGACGACTTTAAAGGGGTCAACGATACTTATGGTCATTTAGTTGGGGATAAAGTACTGGTAAGATTTTCACAAGTATTACAAAAAATATCAGATAAAAATAATTATATAGCTAGATGGGGTGGAGAAGAGTTTGCCATTATGTTAATAAATGCTTCGGATGAAGAGGCAAAAGAAATGGTGCAAACAATACGTTGTATGATCATAGAAGATAAAGACCTTAAACAACTTGCAGGAAAAAGTATAACGGCAAGTTTTGGAGTGGGTCAACTTAAAAACAATGAATCAATAGATGCTTTAATAACAAAAGCCGATACCGCACTTTACAAAGCAAAAACAACAGGAAAAGATAAAATTGTGATAGCATCGTAGTCCATTATTAGGCTAAACCAAGCTAGTGTGTAATAAAATAATGAAATTTATTACAGGATGGTTAGGGATGCAGGATTTAGATACATTATCTACATTAATTTATTCATATTTACCTCAAAGCTTCGTAGAGTTTTTGAGTTTTGAAATTTTTAGTAATTCCGTTTTTAAATGGGGAATTGCTTTTAGTGTTTTCTTTTTATTGTTATCAAGTAGAAAAATATTTGTACGCTTTGTTCTTCAGCCCATTAAAACAAAAGTAGAAAGTACACAAACAGTTTTAGACGATAAACTTTACAAACTACTTGAACATCCCTTACAGCTTCTAATAGCTATTTTTGCTTACTACATTGCTGCAACCTTGTTGTCAAATGCACAAATTCAAGAGATCTTAAACAACATTACAAGAACTGCAATTTCATTATTGGTTTTTTGGACAATCTATCGTTCGGTTGATATTTATGCAGACATATTACAAAACAAAGCGGAAAAACATAAAGAGGGTATAGGTGCAGCTATTACCTCTTTGCTTATAAAAATATTTAAAGTAACACTTATTGTAATAGCCTTTTTGAGTGTTGCTCAACAATGGGGCTTTAATGCCATGGCTATTTTTGCTTCTTTTGGTATTTTAGGTGCGGGTATTGCTTTATCTTCTCAAGATACTATTAAGCACTTTTGGGGTTCTATTGTACTTTTTGGGGACAGACCTTTTAAAATAGGAGATTGGATTACAGTAGGAAGTGTTGATGGTGTTGTAGAGGAGATTGGTATTCGCTCAACGAAGATTAGAACCTTTGAAAAATCAATTATTGCGGTACCAAACGGAAACCTTGCTACATCCAATATTTTAAATTGGTCGGTTCGACCAAAAAGAAGAATAAAAATGAAGCTAGGAATCAGTTACAGCAGTACAACCAAACAGATGCAAGATATTTTAAATGATATTCGTAGTTATTTAAAAAACAATGAGGATATTCACCAAGAACAGATCCTTGTCTATTTTAGTGAATTTGCAGAGAGTTCACTTAATATTTTGGTTTATTGTTTTACAAAAGATCCAAATTGGGAGCCGTGGCTAAAAGTAAGAGAAGAGGTGTATTTGGAGTTGATGAAGATTGTTGAGAACAATGGTAGTTCTATTGCTTTTCCTTCTCAATCTGTGTATATTGAGAAGATGCCTGATATGCAAAACTTATAGGCTTATCTTAGTTTTCCTGCTAAAAAACCACTTGAAAAACTCCACTGGAGGTTATATCCTCCACAAGGACCATCAATATTGATGAGTTCTCCACAAAAGTAAAGCCCCTCAATAGATTTACTTTGCATTGTTTTTGGATCTATCTCGTTGAGTTTAATGCCTCCTCGAGTAATCATTGCCATTTTAAATCCATCATGCCCATTGATTGTAAGGGGCGTCCAAGCAAGTGTTTTTAAAAGTTTTTCTTTATCTGAACCATCCATTGTTTTGAGTTTTTCATGAAAAGAGATACCACACATTTTTAAGATCTCTTGTGAGAGTGCTTTTGGTAATAAAGAGTTAACCAGTGTCAGTATATCCGCTTGTGGAATAAGTTCTTGTGTTTTTTTAAACTCTTTTAAGATCTGATCTTCATTTTTTCCTTTGGTCAAGTTAACAAGGGTTGGCACTTGTATGTACTTTTCGATTAAAGGAGTTATCTCTCTTGCAAAATCTAAAACAACGGGTCCACGTATCCCTTTTTTTGTAAATATCAGATCCCCATGGGCAACAAGATTTTTATGTTTTTTCATATCCACCTTCATGGTTGTTTTAGCAATGGTATCTGCCCTGCATTCACTCACCCAATCTTCTTTAGTATGGAGTGGCATCATGGCAGGGTAGAGTTTCGTGTGGGAGTGTCCAAGTGGCTTACTCAGCTCAAACCCATCTCCCTCAGCACCAAGTACAGGGTAACCAAGACCGCCTGTTGCTAAGATGATTTTATGACACTTGTAAAGCTTAGAATGGGTTTGAACACCTTCTATTTTAGAATTATTATATAAAATTTTTTCAACTTTTTGAGAACACTCAAGAGTAATACCTAGATCCAGCATAGTTTTTGAAAGCGCGCTTAGAATGGTTGAAGAGGAATGCGAGGTTGGAAAAATTCTAAAACCATCGGGGGCATGGGTTTGTACCCCTATAGCGTTAAAAAAATTTTGCATATCCTCACGAGAAAATGCTTTTAAAGCGTCTTGCATAAAACGACCATCGCGTCCAAATTTTTCCATAAATTCTTCTTGGGATAGGGTGTTGCTAAGGTTGCATCTTCCTCCCCCTGTTGCTTTTAGTTTGGCACCTATTTGGGGTAGTTTCTCAAGTAGAAGTACGCTGTTGGAACCTTTCGCAGCAGTGATAGCACTCATCATTCCAGCAGCACCTGCACCAATTACCACAACATCATATATATCATCTTTTATCATAAGGCTAATTATACTATCATTCGCTTATGACTATATACGGCGATAGAGAGAAATGTTACAAATGTTACAGACCCAAAAGCTCATGTATGTGTAAATACATAGACGCTTTTGACACAAACACAAAGTTTGTGATTTTAATGCACCCAAAAGAGTTCAAAAAGGTAAAAAATAATACGGGATTTTTTACCCATCTAACCTTAAAAAATTCAGAACTTTTTATAGGGATTGACTTTAGTGAACATCAAAGAATCAACGAAATTATAAAACAGTATAAAAGTTACATACTTTTTCCTAGTTCAGACGCATTGAATCTAAGTGCATCTAAACCATCTTTACAAGAATCAGAAAACTTAGCAATTTTTTTAATAGATTCAACATGGGCATGTGCAAAAAAAATGTTCAATCAAAGCACTAACTTGCAGACCTTAAAACATATGAGTTTTACGACTACTAAAGCATCCCAGTATCAGATTAAAGAACAACCAGAAGAAAACTATTTATCAACCATAGAATCGACGCATCATGTCGTAGAACTTTTAAATAAATGGGATATTGAATCAAATGCCAAAGAAAGTTTAGAAGGTTTTTTAAACCCATTTTTTGAGATGATAAAATATCAAAAAGAACTTATAAATAATCCTTTGAGTAATGCGCTTCGATACAAGCCTAAAAGCACGAAGCTTAAATAACTTTTATACATATTTAATAATTATAATTGTACTATATACTTTAAAATAACATAATGGAGATGAGATATGAGAAAAATACTTTTAGCTTTAGCTGCAAGTTCGATTGTGACATTTGCTAGTGCAAGTGAAACAACAATTAATGCTACTATGAGTTTAATGACTCAGGGGATGAATCAAATTCAAGCAGGTTTTTTATATTCTAGTAAAGATGATATTAACAGCGGAATCGAAGTTTTAGAAAATGCAAACGCAATCTTTAGCAAGGTTGATGTAAGTACATTTATTAAAAACAACAACAAGGTTCAAGTAACGAAAAATATCAACAAGAACTTGTCAAAAGACCTAGCAAATCTTAAAAAAGCTATTCAATCGAAAAATTATACAGATGCTACTAAGTATTATGGAAAAGTAACAAGTAACTGTATTGCTTGTCACACGACAATTAGAGGTTGGTAAAACCTCTATAACAGTTTCACTTTGTGAGGCTGTCTAAATCATTTTAAAAAAGTTACTTATTAAACATAATCGATCCAAGTCTGATCATGTTAGATCCACACTCAATAGCCAATTCAAAATCACCACTCATACCCATTGAACAAACAGTTGCATTGTCAATCTCTTGGTAGATCTGATGGGTTGTTTCAAAACTTTTTTTAATCACATCTTTATCATCACTATGCGCGCCAATACTCATCACACCTTTTAAGTTGATATTAGGACATTCTTTTTGGATCTGAGCGTACACAGCCGTCGCATCTTCAGGCATAACACCGTGTTTTGAGTCTTCTTTTGCTGAATTTATCTGTAAAAGAGCGTTTAGCGTGGTGTTTTTAGCTTCACATTTTTTTTGAATCTCTTGAGCCAATTCTAATGAGTCCAAACCATGAAACAGTGCAGGTTTTAAATCAAGTAAGTTATTGATCTTATTTTTTTGAAGATTTCCCACAAAATGCCATTGTAAAGGTAATTCACTTAAATGTGTTGACTTTGTTTTAAGATCTTGAACCTTATTTTCACCAAAAGCACGTTGTCCAATATTGTAAAGGTTTTGGATCTCGGTAGCGTCTGAATATTTACTTATAGCGACGGTTTTAACTATGTGATGAGCACTTACTTTTATTCTTGCTTTTTCAACGCGTCTAATAACATCATCAATATATATTTTATATTCTATTTCGTTCATTTATTTGTCCATTAATTATGTATATAAAGTTTATTATAGCAATCTTGAACTTAGATCACCAATTAAATTTTTATGTTACAATCTATAAAATGAAAATTTAAAAACGGAAATATTCATGTTAAGCATTATAGTTTCAACTTTATTTGTATCATTATTGTTAAATGTGATATTAAAAAAATTCAACTTGCCCACATTGATTGGTTATATATTTACGGGGACTATTATCGCTTACAGTTTTAACCTCCATGAAGCGGTACATAACCATGAATTAAAAGAGATAGCAGAATTTGGTGTGGTTTTTTTAATGTTTACAATAGGGTTAGAATTTTCTATTGAGCATTTAAAAAGAATGAAGTATGAGGTCTTTGTTGTTGGAAGTTTGCAGATATTTTTAAGTGTATCAGTTGTTTATGTTTTAAGTTATTATGTTTTATCCATTGAGCAGATGACGGCTTTTATTATCTCTTTGGCGGTTGCACTATCTTCCACTGCAATTGTTTTAAAAACTTTTAATGAAACAGGGGAGATCAGCAGGCGTTACGGTCAAAGGTCTTTGGGCATTTTAATTATGCAAGATATTGCTGTTATTCCTATCTTACTTATTATTGGATTTATGAGTAACCGTTCAGATGATATATCCTCTGTTCTTTTAGGTATGCTTTTAAGTGCTATTTTCTTATTAACATTGTTATGGTTTATAGGAAAGTACTTGTTAGAACCTTTTTTTACACAAATTGTAAAAACAAATTCGGATGAACTTTTTGTAACTACTATTTTGTTTTTAGCCATAGGAGCTTCTTACATTGCTCATGTTTTAGGCTTTTCTTATTCTTTGGGTGCCTTTATAGCAGGGATGCTAATAGCAGAAACAAAGTTCAAACATCAAGCCGAAGCAGATCTAACCCCTTTTAGAGATCTACTATTGGGTATCTTTTTTATAACAGTAGGGATGCAGATTGACTTTGTAATAGTATTTTCGTACCTTCATATAATAGTTGTGTTTTTAGTGGCAATTATGCTTCTAAAGTTTATGATTATTTTTTTACTGATTAAGATAAATGAGAACAGAAGAACCGCACTTAAAACGGCACTTTCTTTGGTTCAAGTGGGTGAGTTTTCACTTGCTTTACTTGAACTGGCAAAAACAAATGAACTCATAGGAAGTTCTTATTCTCAGGTGATGATTGTTATTATTGTTTTGTCTATGATCCTTACTCCTATTATATTAAAAAACTTGACTTTTGTTAGTGACTTTTTTTGTAAAAATGAGGGACAGATCTTAAACAGTGAGTTTTTTTCAGAAGATATAAAAGACCATACTATAATATTAGGTTTTGGTGAGTTTGGACAAAATGTAGCGCAAACACTAAAAGCACATGAAGAACCTTATATCGCTATTGAAAACAACATAGACTCTTTTTACAAATCGCATAAAAGTGCACAACCCATAATTTTTGGTAATGCTGCAAAAAAAGAGGTCTTAAAAGGAGCAAATTTAAATGCTGCTAAAAAAGTGATCGTAGCCGTTAACAATCAAAAAAAACTCTATCATATTTGCGATACTGTTTTAAAAACCATTGACAATTCGAATAAAATTATTGTCAAAGTTCACAGTAACAGAGAAAAAGAGATTATTGCTAACTTAGGTATAGCTAATATTGTGGTTGAAAATGATTTAGCTAGCGAAGAAATTTCAAGATTTGTCATAGAAAATTAATCAGTATTAATGGTATAATTGACTAATTTTTTAAAACAGGTGTGAAATGGTTAAGTTTAAGAAGTGGATATTTTTAGCGGTTATTTTAGGGATATTTTATTATGTGTTTATAGCAAATTTTGTGACAACTATTTTGGTTTTAGTTTCTTTATATGTAGCATTTAAGTTGTACAAAGTGTATGTTCGAAGTAAGTTAAAAAAGATCTCAAGTTCAAAAGAGTTATTTAGAGTGAGTGAGCTAGGTCTTTTTATAGCTCTTGTTGCTAAAGTGGCTAAAGCCGATGGACGGGTGCATGAACTCGAAGCGCAACTTATTGGGATAATGTTTGATGATATTTCAAGGATCTTTCCCGACCAAGAAAAAACAAGAAATATTTTAAAAGCTATTTTTAACGAAGAAAAAGAAAAAAGTGATGACACCAAAGAGATAGCTCAATCTTTAAATAAACTTCTAGGTAAGGGTAGGCTCAAGCGTAAGCAGTTTGTAGAGTTTTTGATCCAACTTGCTTTTGTGGATAACGGCATTAGTCCCGATGAAGATAAGGTATTACGTGCGATTGTTTTTGAGTTGAATATCAACACAAATGAATACAATGCGATGGTAAGTCGTTTTGAAAACATGATGAAAAACAAACAACAATCTATGGGTATTGATGAAGCTTACAAGGTTTTGGGTGTGAGTCAATCGGATGATATGAACACAATAAAAAAAGTGTATAGAAAATTGGTTCGTCAGTATCATCCAGACATCATTAAGTCACAAGACAAAGATGATGCCTACATTGAAGAAGCAACCGCTAAAACGCAAGAGATTAATCAAGCGTATGAAGTGATCAAAGAAGCAAGAAAGTCATAAGATTCTTGCTTTTAGCCCATAAGCCTATTAATATCATTAAATAAACCAAGCCCCATCAAACTAAAGAGGATTACCCAACCGCCTATGGTCAGTTTAACGAGTACAGCCTCACTTGGTGCGTGCTTAGTGATCATTTCATAAAGATTAAACATTATGTGTCCACCATCAAGAGCAGGGATGGGTAATAGGTTTAAAACACCTAGGTTTACAGAGATCAGTGCTGCAAAAAACAACACACTCATCCATCCAGCATCGGTGGCATCTGAGGTTAGTTTTACTATGCTTATAACTCCGCCTAACTCTTTTGCAGGTACATCGCCCATAATCAGTTTTTGAAGACCTGTAAATATCATGGTTGAAGCAAAAATTGTTTGTTCGGTTGCATAAGACAATGTTTCACTAAATGAAAGTTCAAGTGGGTGCGATACTCCAGCACTTCCGATTCCTATCATCTTTTTTTGAACGTTTTCTTTGAACATATTTTGTGTTTGCGTTATTTTTGGAGTGAGTGTTTTAAACTCTAAAAAACCATCTCTTTGAATTTTAAGATCAAGTGAACCATCGGCTTCTTCTATAAACTTAGCCATCTCTTTCCATGTTGTGATCTCAACACCGTTGATCGCTTTTACAATGTCGTTTGTTTGTAAACCTGCTATTTGAGCGGGAGAGTCTTTAACCACTTGCCCAATTACAGGTGACATAATCTGAGGCCCACCTAATGCTATAAAAAAGTACAGAACGAAGGCAAGTACAAAGTTTGCAAGAGGACCCGCAAGAAGAATAAAGATCCTTTGTGCGGGTGTTTTAGAGTTGTAACTATCCTCATCATAACTCACTTTAGATGGATCAGAATCATCCTGACCTTTCATCTTTACATAGCCACCTAAAGGGATGGTTGCTATTGCCCATTGGGTGCCCCATTTTTTAAATGAGAATATTTTTTTACCAAAACCAATGCTAAAAACTTCAACATAAACACCCATAAGGCGAGCCGCGCTATAGTGTCCTAACTCATGAAAAAAAATGAGTGCCGAAAGTACAAGAAGTGAAACCAACCAGCTCATTAAAACTGCTCCAGTTCATCTTTTAAAAGTGCTTTTCTAAAACCATAAAGGTATTCAGCACCAGAATAAACGGTTAACAAAACAGCAAACCATAATAGCTCCGTTGCGTAGTCCCAGTGCATGATCAAAAAGCCAATAGCAAACATTTGAGCCACTGTTTTAATTTTTCCAGCCCAGCTTGCTTTTACATCTAAACCTTCACTTACTGCAACTGTACGAACACCTGTAATAAAAAGTTCACGTACAATAATAATGTAAATTGCCCATGCAGAAGCCTCTCCTACCATCATAAGCCCCATAAAACCTGCAAGGGTAAGCATCTTGTCTGCTAGAGGATCAATAATCCCTCCAAGAAGTGTCATTTGGTCCCATTGTCTAGCTATAAAGCCATCAAAAAAGTCTGTTACTGATGCAAGTACAAAAATAAGTGCAGCCGTGTAATAGTTCCATGAAATATGGTAACCGTTGTCAGTAAAAATTTCAGGATTTAAAATAACCCAAAAAAGAATAGGTGCTAAAAAAATTCTGCCAAAGGCAAGTGAATTAGGTAAATTAAACAAACACAACCCTTAGTTTAAAAAGTCGTACATATTTTCACGACCAAATTTTTGAGCAAGCATAGGTGCAGTTACACCTCTTTTGTTTTGTAGGGTTTTATCTGCTCCTGCATCAACAAGTAGTTTACACAGATCGGCATAGTTATCCATAATCGCTTCCATAAGCGGAGTCCAGCCCACACCGTCAACTTTGTTTATATCGGCACCTTTATCTAAAAGGTACTCAATCATTTCACGTTCATTACGTCTTATTGTCATATGCAAAAGAGTCCAACCATATTTTTCGTGTTGGATGTTGATGTCATCTAAAGTATCTACGCTAGATTTAAAAAGTTCTACATCACTTTTGTATATGATCTCTTCTAGTGTTGAAAATATATTTTCAGCCATATTATTTCCTTATTTATTTACTTCTCTGTTGAGTTCTTTTTCAACCGATTTTATTTTACTCTCAAGCCTGTTGTTTGTATTTTTTCGAATATCAAACTTTAGTGAAGAGTAGATCCTCTCACAATCGAGTTGTTCATACGCCAACTCAATAATGTCTAAAGCTTCTCTCATTGTTTGAGTTTCAACAACGGTTCCCATGGGTGTTAGTTGATAACTGACGCCACTTTTGTCTATAGCATCTATAATTTTACTCACTTGTTTAGCCACAGAAGAACCATCACGACAATCATCTGAGGTTGGAAACATCGCAAATTCTAATAAAACACTCATTTTAAATCCTATATTATTGATCTATTATTATCGCGATTATATCCAACTATGGTAAAATAATATATTAATAAGTTTATATCTGTAAAATATGTCAAAGGATAAAAAATGAAAAAATTATTTTTAAGTATGCTAAGTTTGTTTATAATCGCTATTAGTTTTAGTGGGTGTGTTTCAAAAGAACAAAAGGTAAGTGAACCTTACTATGACAGAGCAAACAAAGCAGCAAAAGATGCTCATGAGAGATTAAATAAAGACTAATAGTTAGTCTTTATTTATAAATATTATTGGAAAGAAGTTCCACCATCAACAACGATAGTTTGACCCGTTAGCCATGAAGAATCGTTTTGGCATAAGAAAAGACAAGCACCTGTTAGATCCGTTCCTTCACCCATGCGGTTAAGTGGTGAACGTTTTACGACTTCAGCTTTTACCTCTTCGTAGTTAGGGAATGCTTTTAGTGCGTCGGTATCAATTGGTCCACCACTTACTGCATTTACACGGATATTCATATCACCAAGTTCTGCAGCAGCGTATTTAACCATAGTTTCAACTGCCGCTTTATTTGTACCGTGACCTGAGTAATTTGGAGTATATACTAAGTTACCCGTTGAACTCATACTAATAATAGATCCACCACCATTTTTTTCCATACGTTTTGCTGCTTCTTGCGCACCAACTACAAACGCTTCTACCGTAGCAGTCCAAATATTTCCAAGACCTTTTGGTTTAAGTCGCATAAATGGAGCAAAACCACCCACAACAGCACGACCAGAAATAATGGCATTGGATATAAAGTAATCAAGTCTGTCAAAGTCTTCATCAAACTCTTTATACACATCTTTGTACGTTAATGGCTCTAATATATTGAGCTTGTAAGCACGTGCTTTTATCCCATATGTAGATTCTACATCTGCAATTATTTCGTTTGCAGTGTCAGCACTTGAAGCATAAGTAAACGCTACGTTACATCCACGTTGAGCAAAAGCGTATACAATAGCTTTACCAATTCCACGTGTTCCACCACTTACAAATAATACTTTATCTTTCATTTTTAGAGTCCTTTAATGTCGTAATTTTTCATCACTTGTTCTATAGCTTTCATGTTTTGTGGCGTTGGTGGTGTTAGTGGAAGTCTATATTCAAGAGTGTCTATTAGTCCAGCGATGTACATAGCTGCCTTAATAGGAATAGGGTTTGATTCACAAAACATAATACTGTTGAGTGGGTAAAGTTTGTCATTGATCGCTTTTGCTTTTGCAAAATCACCAGAAAGTGCAGACCTTACAAGTTCACTCTTTAGATCTGGCATTAAGTTTGATGTAACAGAAGTGATACCCGCTCCACCATTTGCAAGAATAGGATAATCAATAGCATCATCACCTGAAAAAACTTTTAGATCTGGCATACGGCTAAGTAATTCAACCGTACGTTCTAAACTACCCGTTGCTTCTTTGATTCCAAAGATATTTGGAAGCTCATTAAATAATCTCTCAACAGTATCCGCTGTAATATCTACACCTGTACGTCCGGGTACATTATAAAGCATAAATGGAAGATCAGGTACACTTGATGCAATTGCCTTGTAGTGTTGGTATAAACCCTCTTGAGAAGGTTTATTGTAGTAAGGGCTTACTGAAAATATTGCATCAACACCACATTTAAGTGCACGTTGTGCAGTATTTATAGCTTCGCTAGTTGAGTTGCTTCCTGCGCCTGCAAGAACTTTAGCAGAAGTACCTTTACATACTTCTACTGCTATTTCCATACATCTGATATCTTCATCTGAAGTTAGTGTAGCACTCTCACCCGTAGTTCCAACAGGACAAACAGCGTCAATACCGTTGTCAATTTGTCTTTGTATAAGTTTTGCAAAAGTTTGCTCATCTAATTTACCATTTTTAAACGGTGTGATTAGTGCAGTACTAGAACCTGTTACAATATCCATAAAATACCCTTGTTTTAATAATGCGAAATTATATCGAAAAAGTTTTAAAACAAGGAAAAACTATCACTAAGACTTCGCTTTAACGATCTTAACCGCCTCAACCATGTTTTTTAAACTAGGTATAACTTCTTCGTATTTACGTGTTTTTAATCCACAATCGGGGTTGATCCACAGTTGATCTTTTGGTAGTACTTCTAGGAGTAATTCTATCTGTTTTACTATCTCTTCAACACTTGGAACTCTTGGTGAATGGATGTCATACACCCCTGGACCAACCTCTTGTTTGTAGCCAACTTCTTTAAATATTTTCAAAAGTTCATTTCCACTTCGTGCGGTTTCTATGGAGATAACATCTGCATCCATCGCCTCAATGGTTTTAATAATGTCATTAAACTCACTGTAACACATGTGTGTATGGATCTGGGTGTGTTTTTTCGCTGAACTAACTGCAACTTTAAAGTCTTCTACTGCCCATTTTTCATAGATCTTAATCTTTTGTTCTCTTAGTGGGTACCCCTCTTTAAATGCAGCCTCATCTACTTGAATGATCTTTATGCCCGCTTTTTGTAGATCGTCTATCTCATCACTAAGCGCAACGGCAATTTGTTTTGATACATCGCTTCTTGGTTTGTCATCACGTACAAACGACCAGTTTAAAATAGTGACAGGACCCGTTAACATCCCTTTCATAATTTTGTTTGTTTTACTCTGTGCATAGGTGATCCACTCAACTGTCATTGGCTTAGGACGGCTAATATCTCCGTAGATAAATGGTGGTTTTACACATCTGCTTCCATAACTTTGAACCCAACCGTTTTGGCTAAACCCATAACCATCTAGTTGTTGTGAAAAGTATTCAACCATATCGTTTCTTTCAGGTTCACCGTGAACAAGTATGTCAATACCACAATCTTCTTGGATCTGTACACACTCATCTATGTAGCTTTTCATCTCTTTCTCATAAGCATCTTGAGAGATTTGACCTTCTTTAAAATGACGTCTTAGCTCTCTGACTTGTGGTGTTTGGGGAAATGAACCAATGGTAGTTGTAACAAGATCATCGTATTTTAATGTTTGTTTTTGAAGTGCGATTCTTTGATCGTAGCTTCCATCTCTTTGGTATTTTGTAAGAATATCAACTCTTTTTTGTACCGCTGTATTATGAATACGTGTAGATGTCTGGCGTGAAATATTTGCTTTTTTATACGCAGATAAACGTTCTTTTTGCACTGCGCTTAGTGCATCTTCTTCTTTGAAAAACAGATCCGAAACCAAAGAGATTTCATCGAGTTTTTCAACCGCATAACTTAGCCAGTTTTTTAATTCTTGATCCATCTTAGTTTCATATTTTAGGCTAAAAGGAACATGGAGTAAAGAACATGAAGAAGCTATTAGAATCTTGTTTTTAGGTATATCTTTCTCAATGGTTTTTAATAGATCCAATGTTTGTTCAATGTTATTTTTCCAAATATTTCTTCCATCAATTACACCTGCTACAAGTTGCTTAGAAGTAGTGGCAATATTTTTTAAACTCTTTAAATTTTCATCACCGTGTACAAAATCAAGACCAATTCCCCAAATAGGAGTATGCAGGAGAATATTTGTTGCTTCATTTGAGTGTTCAAAGTAACTTGTTACAATGATCTTAATGTTTTGAGATACATTTGAAAGTGCATCGTAAGAGGGTTTAATCAGGCTAAGAATTTTTGTTTCATTGTCTTTTACAAATATAGGCTCATCAATCTGTAAAATGATCTCATCATCAAGTTGTGAGAGTTCTTTTAGAAGTTGTTCATACAATGCAAAGATTTTGTTGTACAGCTCAAAAGTATCGCCACCATCAACTCTTTTACTAAGCCCTAAAAATGTTATGGGACCAATAAGGTTTATCTTTGTTTTAATACCTAGATCTTTTGCTTCTTTGTACTCTTGTAAAATTTTTGTAGCGTTGAGAGTGTAGTTATCATCAAGACTAAGCTCAGGAACAATGTAGTGGTAGTTTGTGTTAAACCATTTTGTCATCTCCATTGCTACACACTCTTTGTTTCCTCTAGCCATTGCAAAGTATTGTTCTTCATCTTTTAGATCTGAAAACCGTTTAGGAATAGCTCCAAGCATTACAGCGGTATCGAGCATGTTGTCGTACAAACTAAAGTCATTTGAACTGATAAAATCTATCCCCGCATTTTTTTGGTAGTTCCAATGCTTTTGCTTTAATTGTGTTGCTACACTTTGTACTTCTTTAAAATCTGTGTTATTTGACCAGTACTTTTCTAGTACTTTTTTTAACTCTCTTTGTTCACCAATTCTTGGGAATCCTATTAGGTAATTTTTTTGCATGATCTATCCTTTTGTTGTCATAATTTTTTGTTTTTGTAGATGTTGTTTATGTTGTTAAAAAGTAGGATAGGGTGGATGTACACCAGAACGTCGAAACGCAAAGTAAGTGGTATAATAAGGGCATCTAGGAATAAATAAATTTATAAGCAGGGCAAGGCGTGTACGTAAATTAAAAAAACAATCACAATGGCAAGGCTTTTTTATGATTAAGCTTGTAAGTTCTAAAAGTTCAGGAGGGGGTTCTTCTTCTTGTAGATCTTGTTCTTGTGATGCGTATGTTTTGTAAAATAAAGTAGAAGCAAAAGAAACCTGAGCTTGTTGGATACTTTGTACACTATACGCGAGTATAGATGAAAAAGTAAAATAGTTTTTTCCAAAGCCATTTGGGGTTCTCATATCTTTGCTCCTTTTAAATTTTTGAAATAATAACGAAAAAAAGTGTTTATTTCAACTTTTTTGCAACAAGGGTATTAACCACTTGTGGATTCGCTTTTCCACCCGTTGATTTTAACACTTGTCCAACGAAGAAACCTAGAAGTTTGTTGTTACCTGCTTTAAACTTCTCAACATTGTCTGGGTTTTTTGCAATAATTTCATCAATAATTGGTTCAATCACAGCTGGATCACTTATTTGAATCAGTCCTTTATCTTCTACTATTTTTTCTGGATTTTCGCCACTTTTTATCATCTCTTCAAAAACCGACTTAGCAATCTTATTTGAAATAGTTTCATTATCAACCATCTTAATAAGTTCAGCAATTTGTGAAGCGTTAAATTTTATTTCATTTAACTCTTTTTCTTTTAATTCTCTTGCTACTTCGTTTGAAATAATATTTGCAAGTGATACAGGAGAGTTAAGGTGTGATAATGCTTCTGCATAAAAAGAGGACAACTTCTCATCTCTAGCTAAAATATCTGAAACCATAGCGTTTAATTTTAACTCATTTGTGTACTTCTCAAAGAGTGCTTGTTCACTCTCAGTCATAGGTACAACTTCACCATCAATTTGAACTTTTTTAGCTTGTTGTTTTGGCTCATTTTTAGGTGCTTTTTTCTTTTTAGAATAAGAATCTTTAAGACCCACAATTTTGTTAAACACTGGCTTTGCATCTGTATATTCAACTGGATCCGCATAAAAGTAACCTTGTCGTTCAAACTGAAATCTTTCATCAGGTTTATCTGTTATTACGGCAGGTTCTATAAGAGCATTTTTAATCACTTTTAGAGAGTTAGGGTTTAGATCTTCTACACCTTGAGGTGCTTCAGAAGAATAAAGTCTGTCATAGACTCTAACCTCTATTGTTTTTGCACTTGAAGCATCTACCCATTGAATGGCACTTTTAACTTTGATACCACTTGTGTCTTGATTGCTTTTAGAGTCTTTGTTATACTCTGCAATAATCTCTACGATGTTCCCACTTTCATCTTTAATAATCTCTTTACATGTAATGATATAGGCATGTTTTAAACGTACACTTTGATCAGGTGTAAGGCGAAAATATCCCTTTGGAGGATTTTCACTAAAGTCATCACGCTCAATGTAGATCTCACGAGAAAATGTAATATCGCGTGAACCCTCTTTTGGAACATCCTCTGGATAGTATGAAGCTTCAAGTTCCTCACTACCTTCATAGTTTTGTATAGTTACTTTCAATGGGTCAAGCACTGCCATTACACGTGGTACCTTAGTGTTTAAATCATCTCTAATACAAAATTCTAATTGTGCAACGTCAACCATAGAGTTTGCTTTTGCAATACCTACACTATCACAAAATTTTAGTATAGATTCAGGTGTATAACCCCTTCGTCTATAACCTGCAATAGTAGGAAGGCGAGGGTCATCCCAACCACTAACTTGTCCACCCTCAACTAAGTCCAACAGCTTTCTTTTACTCATAAGTGTGTAGTTGATGCCAAGTCTTGCAAACTCATACTGATAGGGTCTGTGTGAGTTTAGTCCAAGAGTTTGTAACACCCAGTCATAGATAGCACGATTATTCTCAAACTCTAAAGTACACAGTGAATGGGTAATCCCTTCTGTGTAATCAGATAAACAATGCGCAAAATCATACATAGGGTAGATGCACCATTCATTGCCTGTTCTATGGTGAGAAGCATGACGAATACGATAGAGTAAAGGATCACGAAGTTGCATATTAGATGCGGACATGTCTATTTTTGCTCTTAAAACATGCTCCCCATCTTTAAATTCGCCGTTTTTCATTCTCTGAAATAGATCTAGGTTCTCTTCAATACTACGATCGGCATACTTACTACGCTTTCCTGCTTGTGTAACTGTTCCGCGTAATTCACGCATCTCTACTTCATCTACAGAATCAACATAAGCTTTACCCATCTTAATAAGTTCAACAGCATAAGCGTAAAGTTTAGGAAAGTAATCCGATGTAAAATGTACACCATTTTCCCACTCAAAGCCTAGCCACTCAACTGCATCTTTAAGAGCCTCAACATACTTTGTATCTTCTTTTGTTGGGTTTGTGTCGTCCATTCTTAGGTTACAGTGACCTTTAAAATCAGCTGCTATCCCAAAGTTTATAACGATAGATTTCGCGTGTCCAATGTGGGGGAAGCCATTTGGCTCTGGAGGAAATCTTGTAACAACCTCTTTATATTTTCCTGACTTTAAGTCCTCTTCAACTATTGTACGTAAAAAATCTTTGTGTTCACTCATTATGTTTAAAACCTTTTTCTAAAGAAACTTTGTTTTGATTAATAAAACTTTTATAAGAGTGGCATTTTAGCAAATTTGAGCTTATAGCACCTAATCTTTTTATTTTAATAGAATGAAACTAGAGTTCTTCTTTGTATTGATCTCTAATCTCATAAAATTTTTCTTTATTTTGAATGAACAGATCCACAAGTTTAGGATCAAAGTGTTCACCTCTTTCATCTTTAAAAAGTTGTAGTATCTTTTCATCTTCCCACGCTTTTTTATACGAACGTTCACTACCAAGTGCATCAAAAACATCGGCTATTGCGGTGATTCTACCAAAGATATGAATACTTTCGCCTTTTAAGCCTCGTGGGTAACCTTTGCCATTGTATTTTTCATGGTGTTCATGTGCAACGATTGATGCCGATTTTAATATGATACGCTCAGAACCTTTTAACATGTCATAACCTAGTTGTGCATGTTTTTTCATTTTTTCAAACTCTTCTGGGGTTAACTTACCTGGTTTATGTAAGATAGCATCGGGGATGCCGACTTTTCCTATATCGTGCATTGGAGAAGCCAGTTTAATTAGTTCTGCTTGATCTTCATCTAAACCATAGAGTTGGGCAAGTAGTTTTGAGTATTCTGCAACTCTGCTAACGTGTTGACCCGTTTCTTTACTTCTTAGTTCACCTGCCGCACCCATAGTAAAGATAATCTCTTTTTGTGTATTTTCAATCTCTACATACAAGTCTTCTATCTCAGATATATTTTTTTCTATGGTGGATGTCATGCTGTTAAATGAATTAGAGAGTTGTCCAAATTCATCGTTAATAGACACAGGTAACTTACTTGATATTTGTTTGTTTTTTGAACCAATTTCTTTGATAAATCTTGTAATAAAATCAAGTGGTACATTGATTCTTGCAATCAAAATAATGGCAGCAACAATGAGTAAAAGAGAAAACAAAATACTTACAAGTATAACGGTTAATGTAATTTGTCGTGCAGTGTTTTCAGAGTTGTTTAAAATATCAAACTTAATATTTTTAGAGATGGTGTCAATATTGTTTATCTCGTTAAAAACTTTTTGATCCAAAGCTTTTTTTTGCTGTATAAGAGCATTAATGCTTTTAAGCTGATCAATGGAGTCCTTTTTAAATGAAATAATTGATACTTCTTTTGCTTGTATGGAGGTAAAGTACTTGTAAAACTCTAAGAGATCTTGTTGATAGATCTGGTTGAGTTCTTTTTTGGAAATTAAATTTTTGTATATGGTTTCAATAAGGTAATTTTCTTGAAAGAGAATATTTTTGTCCAAATGGTTAATAATGTAGATGTCATCACTCTGTATTATCTCATTTAACTGAATAGGAATTTTTAGTATATGGATATATAGATCTTTGGTTAAGGACTGGATCTCTTCTATTTTTTTGTAGATGGTGTTGTTTTTACTGAGTGCATTTTTTGAGATATTTTGTTTTTTTAAACTTCTAAGTTGTCTTTTGTTTTTGAGGAGAATTTTACCCGATAAGTTATCGGTAATAACTTGAATATCTAAGATACTTGCTTGAATATCTAAAATATTTTGGTGCAATTGTTCCTTGTTTGTTAAAAGGTTCAACTTTTTTGTATAGAGTTTTTTTTGAATCGATACTTTTTCCTCTATAAGGGTATGAAGTATGTCGATCCTTTCATTGTACAGGTCTTTGTTTGTTACATCGATCGCCAAATGTTCATACTCCACTGAGATACTAGGGAGTTTGATTGTGTTAAACTCATTTATTGAATTACTTAAGAGTATTTTTGTGTTTAAATCATTAATGATTTTCGTATTTTTAATCGTTTTATGATTTTGTTCTTCTATCTTTATAATAGTGGTAAGGGTTTTTTTATCAAATTTTACGGTTGAAGTGAAGTAGATCATTGTTGCTGCAAAGATCCCAATCACCACCGCCATAATAATAACACCCACAACAACTATTTGTTTTATAGACAATTTTCCTGTAAGTCGTTGAAATATATTAATAGTTATCATTGTTCTATCTCCATTTCATTCCAGTTATATTGTTTAACTTCACCATTTCGGATAACCGAAGTCCAAATTTTTGATGAGTATTGATTGTATTTTTTATCAAATCCCGACACAAAACCTAAACCAATATCTAAGTGTTTTGTTTGTGAGAGTATTTTTACAATGCTTTCTTTGTCGCTTACTTGTTCTTTTGAGTTATTTAAACTACTGACAAATAATTTTGCGACAATATAACCCTCTAAAGAAGAAATACTTGGTTTTTGGTCTGCAAAAGTTCGTTTAAACTCTGTTAAAAACTCTTTTACTATCGGTAATGTACTTGAGAGTAAAGGAACGGTTTGTGTGATGATCAGTCCATTACTTAGACCTTTGAGTTGATCTATGATCTTAGAATGACTAATTGGTGAGATACTGATAAAAGTACTTTTTGGAAAATCTTTTTTAGCAAGCTTCATAAACTTGATAATAGGTTTTGTAATTCCAAACATTAAAATAACTTTTGGCTGTGTAGGATACTCAAGAAGTTTACTTAATGCAGATTCGACATTGATAGAATGACTGTTATATCTACCATTGAGTAGGCTATCTGCATCTTTAAATCCTCTTCTTTTAAGCGCGTTTACTGCTGCAAAATATCCAGAATTTCCATAGGCATCATTTTGAGATACAAAAACCATTTCATCTGGTTTTACACCATTTTTAAGAAGTTGTTCAATGATAAATTCCACTTCATCTTTGTAGGAGATTCTGTAGTTAAATACATTTTTATCAGCGATCTCTTTTCTTACGTACTTGCCCCCAGTGTAAAAACCAAAAGCACTGATATTAGCTTTGTTGGTAATGGGAATAGTAAGTTTTGAAGGTGGGGTGCCCATGTTTGCTAAAAGGGCTAAAACCTTGTCTTGATAAATGAGCTTATGTACATTTTTACTTGCTTTTACTGCATTGTAGTTGTCGTCGTATGTTGTAAGAGTAAAAGAGTATTTTTTATCTGTTTGGTTGTTGTTTTTCTCAAAATAGGTTCGGATACCCATGTCCATACTTTTACATATATCTGAGATAGGTCCGCTTAAGTCTGCTGACATCCCAACTTTGATCTCTTGGGCATGAGAGAAGCTATAGAGCAAAAACAGTGTCAAGAAAGTTTTGTGTAACATGTTAACTCCTATATAGGATTTCATTTACGATATAAAAAAGCTTAACAAAAAAACATAAGCATTTTATAATAAGATTTAATATAAATAATTTTATTAAGGATTAATTAAAGCGCAGGTATATTTAGTTCAATCTAGGATTAGGTTTTAGTAAGGTTCATAACAAATTATGTATATTTTAGACTCATTGTTATATACTTGCATATTCAAAAAATATAGGACAAAAAATGAGAATTATCTTACTTGGAGCTCCAGGTGCTGGAAAAGGTACTCAGGCGCAATTTTTAACAAAAAAGTATAACATCCCTCAGATCTCTACAGGTGATATGTTAAGAGCAGCTATCAAAGCAGGTACACAAATGGGTAAACTTGCAAAGCAAGCTATGGATGCAGGTCAGTTAGTAACTGATGAAATCATTATTGGTCTTGTAAAAGATAGAATAGCTGAAGCAGATTGTGAAAACGGTTACCTTTTAGATGGTTTTCCACGTACACTAGCGCAAGCAGATGCAGTAACAGAAGCTGGTATCCAGATCGATGCAATTATTGAGATTGATGTTCCAGACAGCGAGATCGTTAAACGTATGAGTGGTCGTCGTGCTCACTTAGCATCAGGAAGAACATACCATGTCGTTTTCAACCCACCAAAAGTTGAAGGTAAAGACGATGAAACAGGTGAAGAACTTGTTCAACGTGACGATGACAAAGAAGCGGTGGTTTTAGACAGATTAAAAGTGTATCATGAACTTACTCAACCATTGATCGGTTACTACAAAGACCAAGCAGCAGCAAATTCTGCTATTACTTATATTACAGTAGATGGTACGGCTCATATTTCTGAAGTTGAAGCGGCTATCACTTCTAAGTTAGGTTAGTACAAATAAAAAGAAAGGCTTTTGCCTTTCTTTTAAAAAGCATTTTTTAATAAAACTAGCTAAGTTTTAAACTCTCCATCTCATCTAAATATTCTCTAATACTTGCATAGATCTTAGCTGGATCTTTTTCTTGTGGATCTACTTGAGAAAAGATAAACATTCCCATTGAGTGCCAAACAGAGATAGCGGAGCTGATGTCCACTTGTTCCTCTTCAAACTTGTCCATAAAGTAGGTCATGATCTCATCATGTTTTTTTGCATCCATTTTTTTTCCTTATTTTTTTAGTATTAATGTGGTTGATTTGTTAAAATCAAAATATTTTTGAGCAACTTTTTGAACTTTTTTAGGTGTGATTTTTTTGATGTCATCTTCGTAGGTAAGAAGTGGGCTTAGATCTCCACGAACTAGGTAACCACCATAAAGGTTTGCAACACTTGTTGATGATTCTAAAGAGTAGATAAAATCTGCTTTGGTATTGATCTTAACTTTTTCAAGTTCTGCTTTTGTAACCTTTGTATTTTTCATTAGATCTATCTGTTTTACAAGTTCAGCTTCAACATCTTGGGCTTTAACACCAGGGTTACAAGAAGCTAAAAAGATAAAAAGACCCGGATCAATATTTTCCATGTTGTACGCATAGACTTGGTTAACCATACGTTTTTTCTCAACAAGCTCTTTGTACAGACGTGAACTTTTTCCTGAGTATAAGATCTCGCTAATGGTGCTTAAGGTAGCTTGATCTTCGTGTTTGAAGTCAGGTATATGAAAAGTAATAGCGACAATCTCAACTTCAGAATCTTTTTTAATCATAATACGTTTTGCACCATCTTGTTCAGGTTCTATGGCTTTAACTTTTGGTACGCTTGTATGGTTTTTAATATCGCCAAATGCTTTTTTAGCTTTTTTAAACACCTTGTCTGGATCTACATCGCCCGTTACCATTAAAATGGCATTGTTTGGTTGGTAGTATGAGCGATGAAAATCGCTAATATCATCTATGCTCCAAGTCTGAATGTCATTCATAAAACCAATAGGCGTCCAGTGGTAAGGATGGTACACATAGGAGTTATTAAACATAGCAAAGTATAAATACCCAATAGGATTATTTTCCGTTCTCCAACGACGTTCTTCTGCCACAACATCTCGTTCAGGTTGGAACTCTTCATCTTTTAGGTTTAAGTTTTGCATTAATTCTGCATAAAGGTCAATGGACTTTTTTAAGTTATCTGTACTTGATTTTATATAGTAATGTGTATAATCAAAACTTGTAGAAGCATTGTTTAAACCACCAATACTTTTAACTTCTTTGTCAAACTCTCCTGCATCTAAGTTCTTAGTTGATTTGAAGTTCATGTGTTCTAACATATGGGCAATACCCGTTTTTCCCATAACTTCGTTTCTGCTTCCTACTTTGTAAAAAATATCAGTAGAGATAACATTACTTTTGTTTTTAAGTGGAATTACAACAATTTGTAATCCGTTTTTAAGTGTCATGCTTTCATATGCAGGTAGATGAGAAGGTGTCTTATGAAGTGTTTTTTTATTTGCCATATCTGTTTCTTTCATTTGTTTTTTAGCGCTGTAGTTTATAAATGTTGATTCACTAAAAAGTGAAGTTAATGTAAAAAGTAGCGTTAATATTGGTTTCATTATTTTCTATCCGCACCAATAGCTTCAGTGATGTTTGAATAACCATCTGCTTTGATCAGCTCAATAAGTTCCTTGTTTATGTTCATAATCATATCTGGACCATGAAAAACAATACCACTTAAGATCTGTACAAGACTTGCACCCGCTTTAATACGTCTGTATGCTTCTGTTGCAGAGTCAATCCCACCAACAGAGATAAGCGTTGTTTTTCCATAAAGCTCTTTTGCTATGGCTTCAAAGATTTCAAAACTTTTTTCTTTTAAAACAGCACCACTTAAACCACCTCTGTCAAAGGGACCTTTAACCAAAGAATAATCAATTGTTGTGTTGGTTGCAATGATACCATCAGCACCTTTTTCAACTGCCATTTTAGTTAATTCAACCGCATCTTCTTTACTCATATCGGGAGCAATTTTTAAAAGTATAGGTTTGTCGGTAATCTTTTTAGCTTCTTCAAAAAGTTTAGCAATAAACTCTTCGTTTTGTAGATCTCTAAGACCTGGAGTATTGGGTGAAGAGATATTGATTACCAAGTAATCACCAAGTTCATGCAATGCTTGGATCAACTTTGTGTAGTCGTTGATAGCTTCACTCTCAGGTGTTACTTTATTTTTACCAATATTTACACCAATGGGTGTTGTAAAAGGGTAACGATTTTTTAGTCTTTGTTGTACTTTTAACAAGCCTTCATTGTTGAAACCCATAGCATTTTGCACCGATTCTTCTTCTGGATGACGCCACATTCTTGGTTTTGGATTCCCCGCTTGTGGGATTGGGGTTACGGTCCCAATCTCAGTGTATCCAAACCCTAAGATCTGCATACCACGTATCATAGTGGCATTTTTGTCAAAACCAGCACCCAATCCAACAGGATTGTAGAACTTTCTACCAAAAAGTTCTTGTGTAAGAACATCATCTGTAATAAAATGAGATTCCAAAAAGCCGTTAAAAGGTAGTTGGCATAGATTTGGAAGTCTAAGAACAGTTTCAGCAATATGGTGAGCAGTTTCAGGTTGAAATTTAAATAAGTACGGTTTTATAGCGTTGTAAGGTATCATCTTTATCCAGTATAGTTTTAATTATCTAATTATACAAAGATAAAGCTAATATTAATGTTAGTTACACTTTCTAATAAAGACCAAATTTTTTAAACTTCTTTTTTCATCTTCACTTTTAAAGGTATTGACATTTTCAAGTCTGTGTGAAAATTTAAAACTAGGTGCAAGCTCTGTTATAAGATCTTTTATAAAATCCTCATCCAGATCAGGGGAGTTTAAACATGCTAAGAGGGTAGATTCTTCATCTGCTATTTGAGGCAGTTTCATAATAAGTTTTCGGTAATCTTTTGTTGCTTCAAAACTCCCTTTTTGAAAAGTGGGAGGATCTATAATAATAAGACCATAAGGACCTTTTTTCTTAATGCGTGAAAAAGATTTTAATATATTATAAGGTAGAAAACTCACCCCTCGTGTTTCTATCTCATTGAGATAGTGGTTTTGACTTCCTGTAGCAAGAGCACCCTTACTCATGTCAATGTTACTGACACTTTTAGCTCCACCCATTTTAGCTGCAACGCTAAAGGCACAAGTGTATGAAAAAAGATTTAAAACAGATTTGTCTTTAGCATTTTCTCTAATAAATGATCGACCATTTTTCATGTCAGGAAAGTAACCACTGTTACGATTTGAAAGTAGGTTAAGTTTAAATTTCATCCCATTTTCAATGGCATACACAAATTCTGGAAGTTCCCCTATAAGTACTTCGCTTGGGTGACCTTTAATATATCTACGTTGAACGACAAGTGTTTCATACCCACATGTGTAAGTAAATTCTTCTAGCATCTGTATTAGTTCAGCTTCGTTACTCTCTTCAAAGTATAAAGCTACGTTTAGTATGGTGTCTATTGAATCTATTGTTAGATGTTTGTAACCCTCATAAAGTCCACCACGACCATGGAAAATTCTTTTAAATTCATTGGTGGTATCTTTTGCATTTTCTTCTAATGTTTTTTTTAAATTCTCTATCGTCATTTGTCTATATTTTTTCCCAAAAAGTACCTTGTGGTGTGTCCATAATATTTACACCATAAGCTAAGATCTCATCTCTTAGTTTGTCTGAAGATTCAAAGTCTTTAGCTTTTTTAGCCTCATCTCTTTTAAGTATAAGTGCATCTATACTTTGTTTTGTATCTGCATCTACACCAAACTGAAAATATTCATATGGATTTTTAACACCAAAACCAAGAATATCTTCTATATAACTCAAGTTTGCGATAGTGTCCTTTTTAAGTTGCTTATGTTTTCCAGCAGTGTCAAGTGTTTCGTTTGCATGTGAAATCATCTCATCGATCAATGCCAATGCACTTGAAACATTTAAGTCATCACTGAGTGTTTGAAGTAAATTGGCTTTAAAGGGTGTTACTAGATCTGAAGGTGCTAAACCAAAAAGACGTTTTTTAAGTCGGTAGATCTTGTCAAGTCTTTTTTTAGAAACATTGAGGTCTTGTGTATTAAAGTTAAAGTTACTTCTATAGTGTGTACTTAAAAGGTAAAAACGTAGTACTTCGCCATCGTAGATCTTAAGTGCGTCTTTTAGAAAAAAGCTGTTTCCCAAAGACTTAGACATTTTTTCCCCATCAATATTGACAAATCCGTTATGAACCCAGTAATTTGCAAGTTTATGGTTAGTTGCACATCTTGTTTGAGCTGCTTCATTTTCATGGTGAGGAAAGAGTAGATCTGCTCCACCACCATGAATATCGACAGCCGCTTGTGTGTGGTTACAAGCAAGGTGTTTTTCTATCATAGCCGAACACTCTAAGTGCCATCCTGGACGACCTGCGCCAAATGGAGAATCAAAAGTAATAGAATCATCTTTTACGCTTTTCCAAAGTGCAAAATCCGCAGGATTTTTTTTCATGCTTGAAGACTCAACTCTTTCTTGTCTGTCATCTTCATCTTGCACACGTTTTGAAAGGCTTAAGTACTCAGAATCACTTGCTGTATCAAAATAAACATCGCCCTCATTTGTTGCATAAGCATGACCCTTGTCAATCAGATCTTGGATCAGTTTGTACATTGCATCTAGGCTCTCAGTTGCTTTTGGCTCTAGATCTGGACGCTTTACACCAATAGCGGACATCTCTTTATGAAATGCTTCTGTATAAAAATCGGTAATTTCTTTGATCCCTTTTTTAAGTTCACTTGCTTTTTTGATGATTTTATCGTCAATATCGGTTATGTTTCTAGCATACGTTACATCGTATCCATTTGCGCTTAAAACACGAGATAGTAAGTCAAATACTAAAGCAGATTTAGCATGACCTAAGTGGGCATCGTCATAGACCGTTGGACCACAAACATAAAGGCTGACCTTTCCTTCTACTTGTGGGATAAATTCTAGTTTTGTTTTTTGTACAGAATCAAATAAAATCACTGATAAAATCCTTGAAAATTAATAAAAAAAATGTAAATATAATCACGCCTAGGATAAGAAATAGGCTGTTTTTTGAGCGAAGTATATCAAAAAAGTTCTTTACCCCATACGCTTTGATGGTTAAGCCAAAGCTTGCAAATCCACTGAGTGTTGAAGCCAGTGCCAAACCACTGACGCCATAAGGCACTATAAAACTAAGTGCAAATACAATATAGGTTACAAGTGAAACAGTAGCAATTTTTGCTGCTTTCATTTGCATCTGTTTAGAATACAACCACAATAAAAAGAGTTTTTGAAGACCAAATGGCAAAAGCCCTATCATGTACATTTGTAAAACAAGTGTTGTGTTTTTTGTATCTTCGGCGTTAAAGGCTCCACGCTCAAACAAAAGCCATGTGATCTCGTGGGCTAAAATATAACCACCTAATGCACTTGCACTAAGGATGGCACTTAAGAACCAAAAAGCTTTTTGCATATAGGCTTTGGCTTTTTGCTCATCATTGTTTTTTAGGTACCTTGCCACGCGTGGAAAAAGGGCAATAGAAGTTGCAATAGCAAACAAAGCAAGTGGGAGTTGAAAAATACGGTTGGCATAATACAAATAACTGATAGATCCAGTGACTAAAAACGAGGCTAGAAAAGTGTCTAAAAAGGCAGATACTTGAGCAGTGGAATTACCCCACATTGCTGGAAAAAACTGACGTTTAAATTTTTTGGTTTCTTTGGTTATCTTATAAGATTTTATGCGAAGGTACTTTACCCCACCGTAGATAAGTGGAAAAAGACCAAGCTTTTTAATGGCTAAGAAGTGGACAAATAGTTGCAAAATCCCACCTATAACGACACCGTAACTTAAGTAATAAACAATATCGGCTTGACTTTTGTCCCCAGAAAAATAAAGTGCACCAATAAGTGATAGGTTTAAAAGGGCGGTTGAAAATGCGGTGGTTGCAAAATGGTGTTTGTACTGTAACAAGGTACTAAAAAATGTCATGGCAAAGATCAGAGGCAGGTACCAAAAATTAATAGCAACATAAGGCGATGCTATTTCAATTGTTTTGGCATCAAAGCCGACGGCAATTGCTTTTGTGGCAAGATGGGGAAAAAGGTTTACAAGCAATGTTAAAATAAGTATAATGGAGATAAAGACTAAAAAGATATTGACTAAAAAAACGCCTTTATGAAGTGAACGAACAAAAGCAGGTATAAAAACTTGCGTAAAAGCACCTTCTGCAAAAATACGGCGAAATAGGTTGGGAAGTTTGAAGGCTATAAAAAAAATATCACTGTAAATGTTAGCACCCAAAGCGGATGCAGTGAGTAGATCTCGTATAAAACCGAGAATTCTTGAAAAGAAAATTCCGAAACTGTTGGTAAAAATAGCTTTAAACATTGGTATTCTTGTTGCTTCTTAGTAAATTAATTAAAAAAAATTATAACTTTTACGATATTTTAACCAAGTTATGATTAAAATAAAAAGTTTTTTCATTAAAATAAATTTAATACAGGAAATTATATGGGATTATTCAGTTCTAGTAAAAAAGAAGATAATACCTTAAGAAAAATCCGAACCACTGTTGTTAAGACATCAAATGTAGCTAAAGAATTAATGTCTATAGCCGAGTCAAATGGTGTCAATATGAATACTTTGGATTTCAATATTTTAGACCTACAAACTTTTACTAGAATGAGTGATGGAAAACAAGAAGTTGATTGGGAAGAGGTTTCCAATGACGAACTGTATGAGTTAGATGACCTTAGTGCTTTGTTGAACGAACAGTTTGAGATCAAACAAGTGTATGAAATAGAAATATTTACTAAAAACAATGATGAAGATTTGTTTAAAGATTTTCATATAGCAGTGGGTGCTAACAGCACAAAAAGTAAAGTATTTTTAAGTATTAAATCTGGATCTAAACTAAAGTATTTTAAAGGTTTTGAAGAACAACTCACCATGCTTGTTAACAATAAAAAGGTAAGAGCAGGCATCTTGATCAATATTTTTGATGAGATGTTAAGGGGAAGTCTTTCTCGTCTTTCTTCAAAAGTGAAAGTGGAAGAAAACTTACAATACACAAGCAATGAAACAATTTTAATTGCTGAGAGTATAGAACCAACACCTACAATAGACGATAAAATTATTTTGCGTTATGAAGAAAAAGAAGAATTAAGCGAACACGATAAAGTCGATTATAAAAAACGCGGGTTTATTCAAAGTGTACATGAAGAAGAACTCCTTATTGAATACATAAAACCTAAAAAAGGGGTCGCTGGTAGAAATTGTAAGGGTGAGTTTTTAGCTGCACCAGAACCAAATGAAAACAATGTACCTGAATTTAATATTGATGAAACAATTTCCAAGCAAGAAGAAAAAGATTCTATTAAATATATAGCCAAAGAAAACGGCTATATTACTTATGAAGACAATACCTATGCTATTAAAACCGATTTGGATGTTGATTCTATTAGTTTTAAAACCACTGGATCTATTCAAGCTGGATTGGATTCTGAAGTAAGTATGAATGTAAAAGAGGTTGATTACGACAAAGATGCCGTGGGTGCAGGTATGGATGTTGAAGTTACAGAGATAGATATTGAGGGAAATATTGGTTCCAATGCAAAAGTAAGAGCTAAAGTTGCTTCAATAGGGGGGCAAACTCACAAAACATCTACGATAATTGCAGATAAACTTGATATAAATGTTCACAAGGGTGAAGCCTTTGGTAAAGAGATCCATATATCAAGGCTCGAACACGGAAAAGTTGATGGAGAGATTGTTGAAGTATCACAGGCCGTTGGTGGAGAGATTGGTGGAAAAGAGGTTCATATTGAGATCTGTGGTTCGTACGTTAAAGCAACTTCGTTTAAACTCATAGAGATTAAAAAGCTCCAAGGACAAGAAAACATTTTTACCATAGATGCCCTTTTGAAAAAAGAGTCAAAAAAAGGTGCTGAAAAAAATGAAAAAGAGATTAAAGAACTTGAAATAATGCTCCGCGATATTAAAAAAGAGATTGAAAAATACACGGGTATGATAGAAAAAAATCAAACTTCATTTAAAGAATTAAAAAAACGTTTAATCCATTACAAGAAAAATGGTATTAAAATGCCGGGTTCATTTGTTGAGAAGTACAAACAATTTGTAAAAATTGAAAAACATTTAGAGAGTATTACTAAAGAGTTTAAAGTTAAACAAGATAAATTAACACTCTTAAGTACAAAAACGGCTTCTTTTCAAGACAATATTATGGATGCTAGAATTATTAATCATGATAAATGGACAGGATACAACAAATTGGTATTTCATCTAGTCGATCCACCTTTAGAAATTATTTATGAGCCAAAAGAAGGATCAGTTGATAAAATATTTGGATTGGTTCAAGACGAAGATGGCGAATACAGAATAGAAGCACTAAAAGAAGTTTAAAATTAAAAGAAAAAGTAGAATATGATAGCAGGAATTATAGGAAGTATAGAATACAAAGAACCAAGTTTTGTTCATGTAAATGTTAATGGAGTGATCTATGAAGTATTTATATCGCTTCAAAGTTTTTCAGCCTTAGGTGAAGAAAAAATAAAACTGCACACAACGCATATAGTACGAGAAGATGCTCAGTTACTCTATGGTTTTGTTCAACAAAGCGAAAAAAAATTATTTCAAAAACTTATTAAAATTAACGGTGTTGGTCCAAAGGTAGCCATGGCAATATGTTCAACCTACACACCTTCTCAGTTTGCAAGTGTAATCACCAACAAAGATCTAAATGGTGTAAAAAAAGTTCCAGGAATTGGACCAAAAAGTGCAGGGCGTATCTTGGTTGAGTTAGCAGGGTTTGATGAAGAACTTTTACAAAATACAGAAGATGCACCAAAAAGTGCATCTTTTTCTCAAGCAACAGAAGCCTTAGAGTCTTTAGGATTTAAAAAAGACAAAATTTCAAAAGCCTTAAGCGCGTGTAGTGCTGAAGATACGGCATCGCTTGTAAAAGAAGCTTTAAAACTTTTGCAAACACTGTAGCTATCAAGTAAAAATGATATAATTAGCTTTTTAATATTTTTGGAGAGATAAATGATAAAAGTATATGGTATACCAACATGTGGAAGTGTTAGAAATGCACGTAAATTTTTTAAAGAACATAACATTGAAGTAGAATTTATAGATTTTAAAAAGACAACCGTAGGGTGCGATAAAGTGGATCAATGGTTAGAACATATAGAGATAGACAAACTTTTTAATTCAAAAGGAACAAAGTACAGAAACCTTGGACTTAAAGAGTTAAACCTAGACGCAGAAGGTAAACGTGAATGGCTATGTAAAGAAAACATGCTTTTTAAAAGACCTGTTGTGGAGTACAATGATACGGCTTTAGTAGCTTGGAACGAAGATTTGTACAAAGAAATTTTTACAAAGTAGAGGAAGATATTTGAAATTAACAATTTTATTTGGTGGAGCTAGTTTTGAGCATGAAATTAGTATTGTTTCTGCTATTACCCTAAAAGAAAAGCTTAGTAATTATGATTTGAATTTTATTTTTTGTGATCAAAATCATACCTTTTACAAGATAGATCCAAAAGATATGAAGGCAAAAACTTTTTCAAGTGCACAACATAAAAAAATGCCAATACTTACTTTAATAAACGGTGCTTTTTCTCATAAGAAACTATTTGGATCGGATGAACTTAAAGGGACAGTACTAAACTTAATTCATGGCGGTGATGGAGAAGATGGAACAATCGCTGCATTGTTGGATTTTTATTCGATAAAATACATTGGTCCTAGAGTTAATGCCAGTGTTTTTTCATACGATAAAAGATATACAAAGTGGTTGTGTGAAGCCAGAGGGATAAAAAGTGTTGATTATGAAGTATTAAATGTGGATGAACATAAAGATATTAAATTAGCGTACCCTATTATTATTAAACCTGCTAGCTTGGGGAGTTCTATTGGTGTAAGTATTGTTAAAGACGAATCACAACTAGACTATGCTTTAGACACGGCTTTTGAATACGACAAAAATGTAATTGTTGAGCCATTTATTGAAAATGTAAAAGAATACAACCTTGCTGGTTACATGGCAAATGGAGAGATCCAGTTTTCTATAGTTGAAGAACCTCAAAAAGATGAGTTTTTAGACTTTGAAAAAAAGTACATGGATTTTTCACGTTCATCACAAGTGTTAAAAGCTGATATATCGGACGAACTAGAAAGTACTCTGAAAAATAATTTCAAAAAAGTATACACAAATATGTTTGAGGGTGCTTTGATCCGTTGTGATTTTTTTGTTGTTGATAACGAAGTACTTTTAAATGAGATCAATCCAATTCCAGGAAGTATGGCAAATTATCTTTTTGAAAATTTTTCAGAATCTATTGAGTCTTTATCAAACTCTTTGCCTCATTCTAAAAGAGCAAAAGTAAATTACGAGTATATTCACTCAATAAACAGTGCAAAAGGGAAATAATGGCTATTAAGTCAATTCAGTACAAACATCATACAGTAGATATAAGCTATGAGATTATTAATCCAGATGCAAAGGTAGATCTGATTGTTTTACATGGTTGGGGAAGTAACAAGGCATTAATGAAGAAGTACTTTTCTCAACACATGGATCGATTTCGCCATATCTATATAGATCTACCAGGATTTGGTGGAAGCACATGTAATCAGGTGTTGAGTACATCAGATTATGCACGTATTGTTGAGTTATTAATGATCCATTTGAATGCTCAAAAAGATATTATTGTCGGGCATTCTTTTGGTGGAAAAGTAGCAACTCTTCTTAACCCTTCGGCTTTAGTATTGTTATCGAGTGCTGGAATTGTTTGGTCAAAATCTTTAAAAGTAAGACTAAAAATAGCTGTTTTTAAACTTTTAAAAGGTCTTGGAATGGCGAAATTACGAGCACATTTTGTAGCAGAAGATGCAAAAGAGTTAAGTGAACCTATGTATGAAACTTTTAAAAACGTGGTAGATGAGGATTTTACGTACGAGTTTAAAAACTATGGTTCTAAAGCTTTGATCTGCTGGGGAGAAGAGGACAATGCAACCCCTTTAAAATCAGCACATAAAATTGATGAGTTGATCGCAGATAGCCAACTTAAGGTTTACAGTGGTGATCATTATTTTTTTATGAAACATGCACAAGATATATCGAAAAATATTGAAGAAACATTTTTAAAGACCTTGGAGCAAAAATAGATGCAAGAATATGAAGTTTTATTTACCTTTGTTACAAACGTACTTTTTGTTACAACCTTAGGTTGGTACTTAATCACAAATCTTCAGTGGTATAACTATAAACTCTCCCGCGTAATATTTAAACACCATAAACCGCAGTGGCACCTTTTTTATTTTATTATCCCTTTTATTGTCTATTACACCACTGGGATCTTTTTTGCTATCTTTTTTTATTTTGCGGTGCTTCCTAGTATTTTTATATGGCATAAAAAACTCGATAAAAAACTTGTATTGACATGGCGTGTTAAGCGTTTTTTAATTTTACTTATCTTTTTAACACTGTTTCAAAATGTTATTTGTACTATTAAAGATGCGTGTGAAGTATATGGAGTATTTTTGCCTATTGCAATTGCGTTTATAGGAAGTTTTATTATTGAAAAGTATTTGTTTATTGCTTACAAAAAACAAGCAAAAGCAAAACTTGATTCTATTGCAAACCTTCAAATTATTGCCATAACAGGTAGTTATGGTAAAACAAGTTTAAAAAACTTTCTAACCCAGATCTTATCGAAAAAGTACAATGTCTATTCTACACCAAGAAGCGTGAATACTTTGGGTGGAATTATGGGCGATATAAACAACGCTTTACCTACTGACACTCAAATCTATATTTGTGAAGCAGGGGCAAGAGAAAGAGGTGATATTTACGATATTACAACTTTTTTAGAACCTCAAACAGTGGTTGTTGCAAAAGTGGGTTTAGCACATATTGAGTATTTTAAAAGCTTAGAAAACATTGTTCGAACCAAACTTGAGATTATTCAATCGCCAAGGCTTAAAAAAGCATTTGTGTATAAAAATGTAACCGATGAAGCACATGAGAAAGTAGAGTTTTTTGGGGATGATATTCAAAATATATCAGCAACACTTGATGGAATTAATTTCAACTACCAAGGGCAAAGCTATCACACAAATGTGTTAGGAACTTTTCAGGCTATAAATATAGAAGCAGCTATGAAAGTGGCGCAAGAGTTTGCAATGCAACAAGCTGAGATCCAAGCTTGTGTGAGAGATCTAAAGCCTATAAGTCATAGACTTGAACGTATTGATGCGGGTGGAAAAATTATCTTAGATGATGGATACAATGGAAACATTGATGGTATGCTTGAATCTATTAGACTGTGTTCTCTTCATCAAAGTGGTAACAGAGTTATTGTAACGCCAGGGCTTATCGAAAGCAGTGAAGCGTTAAACATTGAGTTATGTGAGGCTATCAATGATGTATTTGACATTGTCATAGTAACAGGAAAATTAAACGCGACACTTTTTGATCAACATATTAAAGTGAAACTAAAGACAATTTTACATGATAAATCAAAATTAACCAATATTTTGGCTTCTCAAACAAAAAGTGGAGATATTATTCTTTTTGCAAACGATGCCCCAAGTTTTATATAGGTTTATATGATTTTTTTAGATAAGACCATAAAATATTTAGGTTATTTTACTGCATTGGTTTTAATGGTTTTAGTATTACTGGTTGTATATGATGCTACTGCAAGGTACTTGTTTTCTACGGGTTCTATTGCTTTGCAAGAACTTGAATGGCATCTATTTGATGTGATCATATTGTTTGGAATTGCTTATACTTTAAAACATAACGCACATGTACGTGTTGATATATTTTATGCCAATTATTCCGTACGTGCAAAAAGAATACTTAACCTTATTAGCTCGGTGTTTTTTATCTTACCTTTTTCCATTTTGATCATCTACATAAGTATTGATTTTGTTTTATTGTCGTACGAACAAAATGAAGTGTCTTCCAATCCTGGTGGTTTAGAGTATAGATTTTTAGTTAAGTCGTTATTACCTTTATCTTTTGTATTTTTACTCTTACAAACCCTTCGCCAAATTAGCATACAATGGAACCATAAAATATGACAGCACTAATAATGTTTTTGGTGGTATTGTTCTTTTTATTACTTGGGATTCCTGTGGCTTTTGTATTTGGTACGGTATCTATTTTATTTGCTTACTTATCTGCAGAATTAACTATGGATGTGTTTTCTGTTTTGCCTTTTCGTATATTTGGAATCATGTCAAACACAACTTTGATGGCAGTGCCACTTTTTATAGCCATGGGTTTGGTATTGGAAAAATCAAAAATGGCAGAAAATTTGTTGATGTCCATGAGTGCTTTATTTAAAAATGTAAAGGGTGGTTTAGCAATCAGTGTGGTTTTGGTAGGTGCAATGCTCGCTGCATCAACAGGTATTGTGTCTGCATCGGTTGTAATGATGAGTGTTATCGCTTTGCCTTTAATGCTAAAAGCGGGTTACAGTAAAGCACTTGCTTCTGGTACGGTTGCGGCATCTGGTACTTTGGGTCAGATTATTCCTCCTTCTATTATTTTAATCATTTTAGGTGATGTTATGAGTGTTAGTGTTGGGGAATTATTTATGGGAGCAGTTTTACCGGGACTTGTATTGGTAGGATTGTATATAGCCTATATTTTGATCTATGCTTACTTTAAACCTGAGGTTGCTCCTGTTTATGAAAATGTTAAAGACCTAAAACTAGGTGAAATTCTTTTGTATGTACTTCCTCCATTGGTGTTAATGACAGCGGTTTTAGGAAGTATTTTTGCGGGAATAGCTTCGCCTACTGAATCGGCTGCTTTTGGAGTGGTGGGAGCTGTTTTTTTAGCTCAAATTAATAAGTCGCTTAATTTTAAGATGTTGAAGTATGCATCTTTGGAAACGATAAAATTAAGCGGTATGATTTTTATGATCTTGATTGGTGCCACTGCTTTTTCCCTTGTATTTAACGAACTCGGTGGAACCGACATGGTTTTAGAGTTTTTTACCAACGACATTGCTGATGTGTGGATTTTTATCGCTTTTGCTATGTTAAGCATTTTTATATTAGGTTTTTTTATAGACTTTATAGAGATCAGTTTTATTATAGTTCCGATTTTAGTACCTGTAATGAATGCTTTTGGTATAGATCCAATATGGTTTGCGGTACTTGTAGCACTTAATTTGCAGGCTTCTTTTTTAACACCTCCTTTTGGGCTTTCTTTGTTTTTCTTAAAGGGTGCAGCGGGAGATACCATTAAAACAATGCAAATATACAAAGGTATTATCCCTTTTATACTTTTACAACTAATTGCCCTAGGTTTGGTTATAATGTTTCCAAATCTGGTTTTTGCTTTTATATAATTGTTTGATAAAAGCAAGTGACTTTCCTTACCTCGTTAGTGTTTTAAAAGCACTAAAGCTTTTGCACTAACAATAAGAAAACACTTCAAAATACAAGGAAAATAATATGGAAGATATTTTATATGCGCCGTGGAGAGAAGAATACATAGCCGGTCCAAAAATACAAGGTTGCGTTTTTTGCCATATTAGTACACATGAAAAAGACGATGAAGAACTCCATGTGTTGTACCGAGATGAATTTTGCTTTATTGTCATGAACCGTTACCCTTACACGCCTGGGCATTTTATGATTATTCCCCACAAACATACCGATAAATTAGAAGACCTAGATCCAGAGGTTTGGCTTCATATGAGTGCCTTGGCACAAAAAGGAGTTCGTTTACTTAAAGAAGGTTTTGGTGCACAAGGTGTTAATATTGGAATGAACTTAGGTAAAGCGGGTGGAGCAGGAATAGCTGAACATATACACATGCACTTAGTCCCTCGTTGGGAAAGAGATACTAATTTTATAACTTCAATAGGGCAAAATAGAGTTTATTCCAGTGACTTTGAAAAAATATATCACAAAATAAAAGGTTTAATCAGCGAATATTTGCTATAATTTGTTTAATGTTTTAAAGGAACAAATTATGTTTTATAATATGTCAATAAGTAAAAAAGTTCATTTGCCCTTGATTCTATCGATCATTGTGGGTTTTGTTGTAATTATCGCTAATTATTTTTATTCAATGGATGAGATAAAAAAAGATGTGTATTCTTCTGAATATAAATCTTTGAAAATGGCTTATCAAAAATCAATAGATGCAAAAAGAAGCATTGGTTTGACCAATGCTATCAACATATCAAATAACTACAATGTAATACGTTCTTTAAAAGAAAACAATCGACAAATTGCCATAGATGGAATTAGTTCAGTTTCAAAAGAATTTAAACAATACACAAACTACAAAAATATTAAGATACATATTCACGATACAAATATGCACAGTTTTTTACGTGCATGGAAACCAGAAAAGTTTGGTGATGACCTAAGTGGATTTAGAAAGACAGTAGTACAGGTCAAAAAAACAAAACAACCGATTGTTGATATAGAACTTGGTCGAGCAGGGCTTGTAATACGTGGTTTATCACCTGTGTTGGAAAATGGAAAATATTTAGGTTCAGTTGAGTTTATGCAAGGGTTAAACTCCATTGTAAAATCGGCTAGAAAAAACCATGGTTATGAAGTAGCTATAGTGATGAAAAATGAGTATCTATCAACTGCTAGTGCACTCTCAAATGCACCAAAAATAAAGAATTATGTCTTAGCCGTTAAAGAGAATGTGGTTAATAAGGATTTCTTTTTAGATCTAAACAGTATAGATATTTCAAACACAAAAGGGTATCAAATAAGTGATAACTACTTTGTAGTTACGCAAGAAATTAAAGATTTTTCAAACAATATTGTAGGTTATTCAATCATTGGAAAAAGTATTTCAGATGTTGAATATGTGATTTCTAAAAGTGAAGATTCTTTACTACGTCAAGTTTATATTATGTTGGCAGTGGATATTTTTATTTTGTTTTTCTTAATGTTTGTTATTCAAAAAGGGGTTTCTTCTCCACTACGAGATCTAGAGGCAATGGCCACAGAATTATCTCAAGGTGAAGCAGATCTAACAAAAAGACTTCCTATTGGATCCAATGATGAAATTGGACATGCAAGTGCTAGTTTTAATACTTTTTTAGACAAGGTTGAACGTATTGCAGATAATGCCGATACAGAGGCTAGAAATGCTGAAAATGCTGCTAAAAAAATAGAAGCCAGTATGGAAAAAAATAGACTGAATTTAGCTTTATCAGACACGATGATTGAGGGTTCAATTCATAATGCGAATAATCTTAAAATAACGATGGAAGCAAACATAGAAAGTATTGAAGATGTTAATCAGCTCAATGAATCTACATCAAAAGTTATTGAAAAAGTTACCCGTTCAACTGAAGAGATAATGGAAGCAATATCAAATATTACACAAATGACGGATGAATCACGTGCTTCATCGCAAGAGTTAAACAGTAATGTGGATGAGATTTTTAGTGTGATCTCTTTAATTAAAGATATTTCTGACCAGACAAATCTACTTGCTTTAAACGCGGCAATCGAAGCTGCTCGTGCGGGTGAGCATGGTCGAGGATTTGCTGTGGTTGCTGACGAGGTACGTAAGTTGGCAGAACGAACACAAAAAGCAACCAGTGAAGTTGAAGCAAATATAAGTGTGTTAAAGCAAAATTCTATTAATATGAGTGAAAATAGCGAAATAATTGAAAAATATACCCATGAATCAGAAGAAAAACTTGAATATTTCAAAGACACATTAAGTGAGATGGTATCTAATGCTCAAAAAATTAAAACTGATAACTCTATGATTGGACATGAACTTTTTGCAAATATGGCTAAACTTGATCATATGATATACAAAAATTCGGCATATTCGGCGACATTTTCAGGAATAAGCAATGACTCTTTAGGGGATCATGTTTCTTGTAGATTTGGTAAATGGTATGCCAGCGTTGGGGAAAAAGAATTTGGAAAGACGCAGTCGTACAAATCCATAGAAAAGCCACATCAAGATGTACATGATAGTATTTTAAAAGTGATGAACAATCTTAAAAATTCGCAAGAACTAGATACAAGCGAAACAATAGCATTGTTTAAAAAAGCTGAAAACTCTTCCAAAGAATTATTTGAATATTTAGATGATATGGTTAAAGAATAACCGTATCATTTTTCCTCTTTTTTTCTGGTAAGAACATATAAAAATATACCTGCTACACCTAAAAATACAATTGTACGTATGCTTAATGTTAAAATATCTGTTTCTGGCACGGTTTCTTCCTTATTAATTATAAATTTTATTATAGCAAGATATAAAGTTATCTGTTGTAGAATTGTTTAAATTAGCAGGAGGAATAAGATGTCTAAAAAAATAAATTATTTATTTTTGGCCTTTTCTATATTCTTTGTTTATTTTTACTTACATAAAGAAAAAACATTAGCTATAGAGGAATTAACTCAAAATATAAAAAAAGATCAAGAGTATCAATTAAGCTCACAGATCTATTCTTACAAAGATAAAACACAATTAATTGTGTCTACTATTATTAACAAAAAATCTGTTTTAGAACTACAAAAAAAAGCACTTAATGCAAAAGATCCAAAGAGTATAGATCTGTATAGAAAGAAACTCTACCTAATGTTAAGTCCTATGTATGAAGAACTTAAAAAAGCAGGTATTAAGCAACTGCATTTTCATTTTCCAGATACAACCAGTTTTTTACGTTTTCATAAACCAAATAAATACGGGGATAATTTAAAGGATATTCGCTATTCTCTTGTCCTTGCCAACACTAAAAAGATAGAAGTTTCGGGTTTTGAAGAGGGAAGAATATTTAATGGTTATCGTTTTATATATCCGCTTTTTTATGAAGACCAACACATAGGCAGTGTTGAAACCAGTGTTGGTTCAAGTGCCCTAAACAAAGCATCCAAGGACGTTTATAATATTCATCAGTATATGATATTACACAAAGATGTAGTCAAAGACAAATTGTTTAAAAATGAAATTAAAAATTATGAACAAAGTAATTTAAATAAGAACTTCTTTCATGAATCTAACGCATTTATTCATTACAAAAAAGAGTTTACAAAAAACAACTCAGATCTTACGCTAAATGAATTTAATAAGGTGAATAAAAATATTTCAGACTTGGTTTCAGATGCGAAGATCTTAGAATTTAAAAAATTTGTTAAATTTACAAAGGTTAATGATAAATACTATTTTGCACATTTTTATCCTATAAAAAATGTAAAAGAAGAGAATATAGGTTATATTATTTCTTATAAACAATGTTCTAAGTATGCAAAAATACTAAACGATTATATTGAAAAAAACATTGTTTTTAGTATGATTGTAATGGTGTTGATGATGTTTTTATATAAAATTAGGGTTGCTCAACACAAACTTCGACAATACAACAAAATTGCTAAAGAACAACGTGACCTTGCTATCAATGCAGCCAATGCTAAAAGTGAATTTTTAGCGAATATGAGTCATGAAATCCGCACACCTTTAAATGCCATACTAGGTTTTATAGATATACTCAAAAAAGAGAGTACCAATACAAGTAGTATGAAGTATATAAATATTATTTCAAATTCAAGTCAAAATCTCTTACAGATCATTGAAGATATTTTGGATTTTAGCAAAATAGAGAGTGGAAATTTAGAAATTGATAAAATTGATTTTGATACTAAGTCAGAGTTTGAACTTATGTTACACCTTTTTGAAGCTAAATGTTCGCAAAAAAGCATTGTTTTATCTTTGAATTTGGATGAGAGTTTACCAAAGTTTATATATTCAGATCCATTGAGAATCAAACAGATCATTAGTAATTTTTTAAGCAATGCCATAAAGTTTACCGATGTAGGGAAAAAGATAATGGTATCGATAAGTTATGAGAACGCTTTGTTGTTTATAAGTGTAAAAGATCAAGGAAAAGGGATCGCAGAAGATAAACTTGAACATATATTTGAAGCATTTGGTCAAGAGGATAGCTCAACCACAAGAAAATACGGTGGAACGGGTTTAGGTCTATCTATCTGTAAAGAACTTGCACGACTTTTAGATGGAAGCATAGGGGTGAAAAGTACACTTGGAAAAGGGAGTGAGTTTTATGTATATATCCCAGTGGGGATAGGAAAAGAAGTTGAGAATCTTGTTGTAGAAGATGAAGAGATCCATTTTGATGCTAAGGTTTTAGTGGTTGAAGACAATAAAACTAACCAAGAGTACATGAAAATTATTTTAAGTGAATTTGGTTTAAGGTTTGACATGGCTAATGATGGTGTTCAAGCAATAGAGATGTTTAAACAAAATAAATATGATCTAATTTTGATGGATGAAAACATGCCAAATATGGGTGGGATAGAAGCCAGTCAACGTATTTTAGAGATAGAAGCACAACAAGAACTACGCCATACTCCACTGGTTGCTTTAACAGCCAATGCACTTAAAGGCGATAGAGAAAAATTCCTTAAAGCGGGAATGGACGAGTACTTAACAAAACCTTTAGATATTAAAAAACTTATAAAAGTATTTAAGAAAATATTGAATTAAAGTAACTTAGGAAAATAGTTTAATTATAGTATAAAATGAATATCTTTTTAAACACATGATATAAGTTTTGTAATTCTTTAAAAATTAAGTAACAGAGTATGAAATTTTATTATATAATAGTGTACAAAAATATAATGGAGTACTAAATGAGTATAAAACTAAAGTTTGTATTATCATTTACGATAATAGCAGTATTAGTGGCAGGTATGTCTTTATTTACTGTAAATGGGGTAGGAAAATCTTCAAAAGGTTTTACTAATTATAGAGAGATGGCAAAAGATTCTGTTTTAGCAGGTCGTGTACAAGCGAATATGCTTATGGTTAGAATGAATGTAAAAGATTTTTTAAAGACAAAATCTAAAAAAGATATTGACGAATTTAATCATTATTATGAAAAAACAACAAAGTTTGTCAATGAAGCTTTAATAGAAATTCAAAAACCAACAAGAGCTCCAAGTGTAAAAAAGATTGCCAGTGACTTAATAGAGTATAAAGAGCATTTTTACACGGTTGTATCGTATTTTAATCAAAGGGATGCAGTTGTCAACAAAAATTTAGATGTCAATGGTAAAAAAATTGAGAGACTTTTAACATCTGTTATGAATAGTGCTCAAAAAGACGGGGATCAAAAATCTGCACTTGATACGGCAAAAGATATAAGAGCATTGCTTCTTGCAAGGTTGTACACATCTAAATTTTTAATTTCAAATTCTAAGAAAGATTTAGATAGAGTAAATAAAGAATTTATAAAATTAAGTGCTTTGTTAGTAAAGACAAAGAAAAATTTACAAAATAAGACTAGAAAAAGTCATTTAACAGAAGCTATAAACTTAATTAAAACATATAGAGATGGTGTTAAACGTATTAGTGAAATAATTATTGAGAGAAATAAAATAATCAATAATAAATTAAATGTTATAGGCCCAAATATAGCTAAATTATCTGAAGATGTTAAGTTATCAATTAAAAAAGATCAAGATACGATAGGACCAATGGTAGCACAGCAAAATTCTCATATAGAAAATGTTGCTATTACAATAGGTATAGCAATTACATTACTTATTATATTTTTAAGCGTATTTATAGTAACTAATGCTCTAGCAAAACCATTGGGATTACTAGAAGATTTAACAAAAAATCTTTCAGAAGGTGAGGGTGATTTAACAAAAAGATTAACTGTTAAAGGTAGTGATGAAATAGCAGTAATATCTGGTTATATAAATTTATTTATAGAAAAAGTTCAAACAACAATTACTTCTGTTAAAAAGACAAGTCTTGAGAATGCTTCAATTTCTAGTGAATTATCTACAACATCAGTAGGTGTTGGAAAAAATGTTGAAAATTCTGTAGAAATAGTCAAAGATACTACAAGTCAAGCAAAAAATATCCAGCAAGAAATAATTGTATCTATTTCGGATGCTCAAGAAAGTAAAGAAGATATAATAAAAGCCAATGAAAACCTTGAAACTGCTAGAGATGACATAATTACTTTAACATCTAAGGTTCAAGATACTGCTCAAACAGAGGTTGAGCTTTCTCATAATATGGAAACATTATCTAAAGATGCAGAAGAGGTAAAAAGTGTTTTAGTTATTATCTCAGATATTGCAGATCAAACGAATTTACTAGCTTTAAATGCAGCTATTGAAGCAGCAAGAGCAGGTGAACATGGTAGAGGATTTGCTGTTGTTGCTGATGAAGTCAGAAAACTTGCTGAGAGAACGCAAAAAACATTATCTGAAATAAATGCCACTATTAATGTTGTTGTTCAATCGATTAATGATGCTTCAATGCAGATGAGCACTAATGCAAATGAGATACAGGACTTGGCAAATGTTGCTCAAAATGTAGAAGATAAAATAAACTCTACAGTTGCAATTGTGAATAATGCTGTAAATGTTAGTGATAAAACAGTAAAAGATTTTGAAAAAACAGGTGAAGATGTAGAGGAAATGGTAGGTAAAATTGAGGAGATAAATAGTATATCTTCTACAAATGCAAGAAGTGTTGAGGAAATATCATCTGCTTCAGAACATCTTAATACACTGACAAATGAACTAAATGGAAAACTTGAAAGTTTTCGTACTTAAGTTTGAATATTAATAAATAGCTTTTTGAAAAGCTATTTATTTTATCTTATGCCATATAAGTTGTTTTAAACTCATAAGCAGTCGGACGACCTTCATCTGGCCATACATCACGCTCAAATTTATATGATTGATATGTATCTATAAAGTCTTGAGTAAAAACAGGTTTTAAAAAGTCATTGTCAGCGATTAAACCTTCTAATGCTTCACGTAAAGTATGTGGCATTTGAGGAATATTTTTTTCACGAATCTCATCAAGGCTCAATTCAAATAGATCTTCATCCATAGGACCAACAGGAACAGTTTTATTTTTAATACCATCAAGTCCAGCCATCATCATTACAGAAAATGCTAGGTAGGGACAAGCAGTAGAATCTGGAAAACGCATCTCAATACGAGTAGCCATCTCACCTGCACCATAAGGGATACGACAAGCAGCTGAACGGTTTTGAGAAGAATAAGTTAAAATACTTGGAGCTTCAAATCCTGGAATAAGTCTTTTATATGAATTAGTAGAAGCATTAGTAAATGCGGCAACAGCTTTAGCATGTTTAAAGATACCACCAGCATAGTTAATAGCCATTTCGCTTAAATTACCATATTCACCTTCTTTAAAAAATAAGTTTTTACCATTTTTCCACAGTGATTGATGAGTATGCATACCATTACCATTGTCACCATAAAGTGGTTTTGGCATAAATGTAGCTGTTTTACCATTAAGGTGAGCAACCATTTTTACAACGTATTTATATTTTTGAACATTGTCAGCTGCACCTATAATATCAGAAAAAACTATACCGAGTTCATGTTGACTTTGTGCAACTTCGTGGTGACCAAGAATAACTTCAAGACCAACTTGTTCAAGAACTTGCATCATTTCAGCACGAATATCTACAGCAGAATCAGTTGGTTGCACTGGAAAATAACCACCTTTAGTTCCTGGTCTATGACCTGTATTTATATCTTCATAGTCAGTATTTGAGTTCCACTCACCTTCAGATGTATCAACTTTATAACCAGCTTCATTAATATTGTCGATAAATGTTACATTGTCAAACATAAAAAATTCGTTTTCAGGACCAAAATATGCAGTATCAGCTATACCAATTTCCTCAGCATATTGAAGTGTTTTTTTTGCGATTGAACGAGGACATTTTTCGTATGCTTGTCCCTTGTAAATATCATATACATCACAAAACAATATTATTGTTGAGTCAGCAGTAAAAGGATCTAAAAAAGCAGTTGGCACATCTGGTTTTAAAAGCATGTCTGATTTATTTATTGGTTGCCAAGCTTCGATTGATGAACCATCAAATGGAAAGCCATTAGATAAGTTGTCTTCATTTATAGCACTCATCCTATATGTAAGATGGTGCCATGCACCTTTTATATCTGTAAATCTCAAGTCTACAAACTGAACATCATTATCTTTACAATATGCAAAGAACTCATCTATATTATTAACAAATTTACGCATTAATCTTCTCCTAAATTTTATACTTTAGTATAACAAGTGATTTCTTCATAATAGTATATATATTGATTAATTTTTAATCAATTTTATGATTATAATTTATTTATGATTTTTTTAGGTTTTTGCCCATTTTATATGTTGAATGGGAGAAAATGGGCAAATTGTTCTTGAGATAGAACAAATAACCTGCCCTAGCTAGCTAGAGCAGGAAGTAGTAAGACTATACGGCTTCAGTTCCTATTTCACCCGTACGAATACGAATAATTTGATTAATATCACTTACAAATATCTTACCATCACCAATTTTTCCAGTACGTGCAGCTTCAACAATTGTTTGTGTTACTTGCTCAACATCTTCTTCATCAACAACAACTTCTATTTTATTTTTTGGTAAAAAGTCAACCACATATTCCGCACCACGGTATAATTCACTGTGACCCTTTTGACGACCATAACCTTTAACTTCACTCACAGTCATACCCGTAATACCTATCTCTGCGAGTGCATCTTTTACATCTTCTAGTTTGAATGGTTTAATAACCGCTTCTATTCTTTTCATTATATTGCTCCAAAATATTTTATTATATGTTTATTGTCTTAACCATTAAAGGTTAAGACTTTTTTCACCATGAACAGCTTCATCAAGACCCACTTGTTCTGTTTCTTCATCCACTCTGGATCCACCTGTTAAAGCAGAAGCGACATAAAATACAATTACCGTT
>Ga0193962_1000007_pt1 | contig 143439 bp, 151 predicted proteins | sample FB_5_MG_FD_140335 | JGI IMG/M metagenome (GOLD analysis project Ga0193962, IMG submission 140335) | Microbial mat bacterial communities from the Broadkill River, Lewes, Delaware, United States - FB_5_MG | ecosystem: Environmental > Aquatic > Freshwater > River > Microbial mats | place: USA... | reverse complement strand
TTTCAAAACATATTAAAAGAGTATCTATGACACCTGAAAATGGATATTTTAAATTGAGTTATAGACTAAAAGATGGACGTACATTTTATAAAGATGCTTATCGTAATGATTCTGATATTCCAAGAGATTATATAGGTTCAATTCAAGTCGAGTATAGGTAAAGGAGAGATTATGGGTGTAAATATTATAGAGAAAGATGGGAAAGAATATATAGATGAAGAAAAAGTGATTTATAAGTATACATGTGCTGAAAGAAGTATAATTTTTATTAGAATAGCACTATTTATACTTATGCTAACCTTTTATTTTTATCAATTAAAAGAATTTGAGATATTTAACTTTGATTGGATAATTTTATCAATAATTTGTCTAATAATTCCTATATGGTTAATACTAAAAGATATGAAAAAATTTTATCACGTAGGCTTTTATCTTACAAAAAAACATTTAATAACTTTTTCAGGAAAAAAAGTGAAGTTATCTAGTTTATACTTTAAAAGAGGCTCTGGCGCAATAGGCTGGGGTAGAATAGCTTTAAGTATATATGAAAACAATGGATTCATTATCTACTGTATAGAAGAAGATAATGATGAGTTTAATAAGTTACTAGATTCTTTTTATCATTCTACAAACAATGAAAAATTTAAAATAAATTCAACAACACTTAAACATAACTTTTTTGATGTTGAATTGTATATAAAACAAAAATTTATTAATAAGGAAACATAATGGCAGATACAATTAATTTAGAGGGAACAGATTACATTTCTGATATCCCAAATATTTTTTACAATTCAACTTCAGAATTAATGACTCATACTAATAATGCTCAAGCAGGTAAAAATAAAGGGGACAGAAATAAAGCAATAAAGGGGACAGGTACAATTAAATATTAACTAATTTTTTATTATAATATTTTAATTTATTTTATAATATTATAATTAATTATTTAATAAGGATGCTATTATGCCACGAGTAGGAAGGAACCTAGTTGATAATCAAATCTATCATATAATTAATAGGGGAAATCGAAGAGAAACAGTTTTTCATGATAGAAATGATTATGAAAGATTCTTAAAGCTCCTATTTGAATCTAAAGAGAGATACAACATTAAGTATTATGCATATTGCTTAATGCCAAATCATTTTCACCTTGTAATATATACAAAAATTGCAGAAAATCTAAGCAATGCTCTTCACTGGATAAGTTCTAGTTATGTACGGTATTACAATAAAAGATACTCTCTCTCAGGACATTTATGGCAAGGAAGATATAAAAGCTTTCTTGTGCAAGAAGAGACTTATCTGTTAATACTGTTGAAATACGTTGATGCTAACCCTTTAAGAGCAAAGATTGTTCATGATTGTATAGATTATAAATATAGTAGTGCAAAGAACAGAGTATTAGAAATACCAGATGAAATAATTTCATCACCTCCTATATCACTACCTGCTAATTGGCATAATTTTATTAATGAAATAGAAAATAAAATAAATATTGATACGATTAATAACTCTATAGAAAGACAAACTCCTTTAGGTGATGAAAATTGGCAATATATGATGTGTAAAAGATATAATTTAGAATCAACTTTGAATCCTGTTGGAAGACCAAAACGAAATTAAAAATTGTACCTGTCCCTATTTTTCTAATTTCCTAATTGTTTCAAAAAATGGACTTGGATATATTATCGAATAATATAAATCCCTATAAATAGGACTTTATAAATAAATTTTAAAATTTGTAAATAAAATGAAACAATTTTGAAACAATTTATATATTTCTGTGTTATACTTTCATTGTAGAAAAAAAAAGGGGATTACAATGAAATTTAACTTATTAAAAAAACTTGCTCTTACTTCAGTGATTGCAGCTTCTTTATTAACTGTTGCGAATGCAAAAAAAGCTGAGCAAAAATATGTGATTGCAACTGCAAGTACAGGTGGAACTTATTATCCAGTTGGTGTTGGGATTGCAACTATTGCATCTTTAAAATTGGCAAAAACAAGTAAACTTACTTTTTCAGCTATTACCTCTGCTGGAAGTAATGAAAATGTTGATATGCTTGATAAAGGTGAAGTAAACTTTGCAATTTTACAAGGTTTATTTGGTTCAATGGCTTGGCAAGGAAAAGCTAAATATGAAGGAAATCCTAAGAAAAACTTAAGATCTATTTCTATGTTATGGCAAAATGTTGAACAATTTACTATTAAATCAGATTACGCTAAAACTGGAAATATTAAAGATATTAAAAATCTTTATAATGAAAGATTCTCTATTGGTGGAAGAAGTTCAGGTTCAAGAGTCTCTTCTGAAACTATTTTAGGTTCTTTAGGAATTGATTATAATAAAATGGATTTACAATATTTAGGTTATACTCCAAGTTCAACTGCACTACAAGATGGAAAAGTTCAAGGTATGACAACTCCATCAGGACCTCCAACATCTGCTGTTACTAATGCTTTTGCATCAATTGGAAATGACAAAATCAAAGTACTTGATTTTAGTGAAGATGATTTAAAAACTATTAATAGTAATTATCCGGTATGGACTCCTTTTACAATTAAAGCGGGAACTTATCCAGGTCAAATGAAAGATATAAATACAATTGCACAACCAAATTTATTGGTTGTTACAAAAGATACTCCTGAAGAGACTGTTTATTTATTGACTAAAACTATTTATGAAAACTTACCATTCTTAAATACAGTTCATAAAGCAACAAAAGCTATGTCTTTAGAAAAAGCAATTGCTGGTTTACCAATGCCTTTACATCCAGGTGCTGCAAGATTCTATAAAGAAAAAGGTATTAATATTCCTAGCTCTTTATTAGCTAATTAAAATTTAAATTTTAAGAAGAGTTTTTTCTCTTCTTAAAAAGACTAGATATTTATAAACTATCTAAGTGATTATATATTGTTTAGATAGTTTATAAAATACTCATTTACCAATTTCAAGGATAATATTATGATAACTATAAAATATTTTAAAGAGATTACTTTTGTCTATGCTATTTTTATTTCATTATTTCATTTTGGAATAAATATTTGGGGAGGAATCAGTGATTTATGGTTTAATTCAGCTCACTTTGCACTTTTAGCTTCCTTGGGTTTTTTAACATATGAAGCAAGTAAAGAAGAAAATGAGGGAAAAAAAGTAAGTATATTAAATCTTATTTTTGCTTTTCTTTCTTTAGGAACTTTCTTTTATATGGTGCTTTTTGAAGAGAGTTTATATGCTGTTGCAAACTCTCAAATGAGAATGAGTGATATAATTGTAGCAGCTCTTACTATTGCACTTGCAACAATTATGGTAAAAAAATCTACTGGTTATATTATTCCAGGTATTATTGTTTTTTGTATAGCCTATTTATTGTTTTTAGGGCAACAATTTGATGGTGTCTTTGCTTTTGCAGGTATGAGTTATGAAAGATTTTTATATAGAATGTTTTATACAAGTGAAGGACTTTTTGGACCAATTGCAACAATATCTTCAACTTATGTATTTATGTTTATTCTTTTTGCTGCTTTTTTATTAAAATCAGGAGCAGGGGATTTTATCGTTGACGTATCAGATGCAGTTGCTGGAAAATTTGTAGGTGGAACTGGTCATGTTGCAGTTTTTTCTTCTGCACTTATGGGAACAATTTCAGGTTCTGCTGTTGCAAATACCGTATCAACAGGTTCTATTACAATTCCAATGATGAAAAAAGCAGGGTTTAAAGGCACTTTTGCAGCAGCAGTTGAAGCAGCAGCTAGTACAGGAGGACAAATTATGCCTCCAATTATGGGAGCAGGAGCTTTTATTATGGCTCAAATGACTCATATTCCCTTTGTAACTATAATTTCTGTTTCTGTTCTTCCAGCTATTTTATATTTTGCTTCAATCTCCGTATATATTCATATTCATGCCAAAGAGAATGATATTAAAGGTAGTAAAACAAATATAAAAATTCTTCCACTTTTAAGAGAAGGTTTTCATTTTATTATTCCTTTATCTACTCTAATAGGGCTTTTAGTTTATGGTTTTACTCCAACATACGCAGCTGGAATTGCTATTGTTGCAATTATTGCTTCATCATATTTAACAAAAACAAAAAGAATGGGAATAAAAGAAATCCTTGAAGCTTTAGCTTTAGGAAGTCAAAATATGGTTGTAACTGGTGTTTTACTTATTGCTGTTGGTGTGATTGTAGGAGTTATAAATATATCAGGTGTAGGAATTACTTTTTCTCAATTAATTATGGAATGGTCAGGAAATTCACTTTTAATAGCAATTATTTTAATAGCAATTGCCTCTTTAGTGCTTGGAATGGGATTACCTGTAACTGCTTCTTATGTTGTATTATCTGTGCTTTCAGCTCCTGCACTTGTAGGACTTATGTTAAGTCCTGAGATGGCAGCTCTTGTAAGTGCGGGAATTGATATTCCTGAAGTTACTATGTATTTATTATCTGCACATTTAATTATATTCTGGTTATCTCAAGATTCAAACCTAACTCCACCTGTGTGTCTTGCCGCATTTGCAGCCGCTGCAATTGCTAAAACTCCACCAATGAAAACTGGCTTAGTATCTTGGAAAGTTGGGAAAGGAATGTATATTATTCCTTTATTATTTGCATTTACTCCACTTGTAACCGGAACATGGATAGAAAAATTTGAAATTTTCTTCTTTGCTTTATTTGGAATTGCAGCTTTTGCAATAGTTATGGAAGGATTCTGGGATAAAAAAATGCCAATTCTAGAAAGATTAGTATTTGGAATAAGTGTTGTTTTACTTTTAACTCCTGATAGTGCTTTTGATATAGAAAGCTATTTTGGAATAATTAACAATACTCATATTGTAGGAATGACAATTTTTGTTGTTTCAATGGGATTACATAAAATGATGTTTAAAGAAGGAAAAAAATATGCAAGTATTAATTAATACCTTAGAAAATTGTGGCTACAAAGTTCATTTTGTACAAACAAAAGAAGAAGCTTTTACTCTGGGAACATCAATGATTAAAAGTTGTATGAGTGTTGGTCTTGGTGGTTCAACTACTGTAAAAGAGATTGGTTTATTAGATTATCTAATAGAAAAATCAGAAAAAGAAGAGATAACTCTTTTTAATCAGTATGAAAAAGGTATTACAATGGAAGAGAATACCAATAGAAGAAGAAAAGGAATGTTAACTGATCTTTATGTAACAGGAACAAACGCTATTACAAGAGATGGAAAACTTGTAAATGCTGATGGAAGTGGAAATAGAGTAGCAGCTTTAATTTTTGGACCTAAAAAAGTTTTAGTAGTTGCTGGGGTTAATAAAATAGTTGATACTTTAGAAGATGGTTTTAAAAGATTAATGGAAGTAGCAGCTACAAAAAATGTTGATAGAATGAATAATTTAGCAAAAATAAATGGCAAAGAGCCACGACACAATCTTGATAATATTGCAAATAAATTTTCATATATTAAAGCAGATGAAAAAGATAGAATAACTATTATCTTAGTAAATGAAGAGTTAGGATATTAAAAAAATGTATGATTATATAATTATTGGGGCGGGGATTATTGGGCTTAATATTGCAAAAAATTTAAAACAAAGATTTCAAGATTCTAAAATTCTAGTAATAGAAAAAGAAGAAGAAGTTGCTATGCATAGTAGTGGTAGAAATTCAGGTGTTTTGCATGCAGGTTTTTATTATACTGCAAACTCTTTAAAAGCAAAGTTCACAAAAGAGGGAAATCAAGCATTAAAAGATTTTTGTAAAGAAAGAAATTTGAGTGTTAATCTTTGCCAAAAAGTAGTTGTTGCTCAAAATTCAAAAGAAGTTGAAGGCTTAGAAGAGTTAAAAAGAAGAGGTGATATAAATGGAGTTGAACTAAAATGGTTAGATGAAAAACAACTAGATGAACTCTATTCAAATGTGAAAACTTTTAAAAAAGCACTTTTATGTCCAAGTACTGCAACTGTAAATCCTAAAGAAGTAACAAAAGAGTTTGCAAAAGTAATCCAAGAACAGGGAGTTAAACTTATTTTAGATTGTAAATACGAATCTTCTAAGGGTAATAAAATAAAAACAAGTAAAGGTGAGTTTGAAGCAAAAAAGATAATAAATTGTGCAGGATTATATGCAGATAAAATAGCAAATGATTTTGGATTTTCAAAAAATTTTGTGATTATTCCTTTTAAAGGAATTTATTTAAAAGATAAAAATAATCAAGCAAGTCTTAAAACTAATATTTATCCTGTTCCAAATCTTGATAACCCTTTTTTAGGAGTTCATTTTACTTTAACAGTAGATAATGAAGCGAAAATAGGGCCAACTGCAATACCTGCATTTTGGAGAGAAAACTATAAAGGTTTTTCAAATTTTAATTTAAAAGAGTTTTTCCAAATAATTTATTATGAAGCAAAACTATTTTTAACAAATGCCTTTGGATTTAGAAGTTTAGCATATAGTGAAGTGAAAAAATATTACTCTACATATTTAAAATCCTTAGCTAAGGGCTTAACAAAAAATATGGATGATACAAAATTTGATTCTTGGAGTACTCCTGGAATTAGGGCCCAATTATTAAATAAAAAAACTTTAGAGTTAGTTCAGGATTTTGTAGTAGAATCTGATAATAATTCAGTTCACGTTTTAAATGCTGTTAGCCCAGCTTTCACTTCCTCAATACCTTTTGCTAATTGGGTAGTTGAAGAACATATCCTTAAAAAACAGAAGAAAGATTCTTCTTCAATGCCTTTTTAATAGTATAAAGATGAAGCTATAATACAGTTTCATCTTTCTATTAGAATTCCATCTTTTTTAAATACTCACTAATTTTTGGAATAGAGTCTTTTCTACATACCAAACAAGTAGGTATATAAGCAGTTTTTTTATCCAGTTTTGTAATTTTTAAATCTTCTATATATCCTAATTTTTCTACAAGATTTGTAGGAAGCAAAGTTTTTCCCATACCTGATTTTACACAAGCTAAAATTGTTTCTAAACTACCAAAGGCTAAGCTTTTTTCAATAATTTCACCTTTTCGTTTGTAATGGTTTTTTAAAAACTCATCATAAGCACAACCTTCTTTAAAAGATAAAATCACATTTGGAGCATTTGTGTCTTTGGGTTCCAAAATTGCAATTTCTTCTTCATATTTTTTTAAGATTATTAATTCATCATTTAAAGGTTCTCCACTTACAAAAGCTATATCAACTTTATAATTTAAAATTAATTGAATAATATCTCTAGTTGTTCCTGTTAGAAGTTCTAATTGGGTATTTGGATAATCTTTGTGAATTTTTACTAAGAAAGTAGAAATCCTCACTGCTGCATTACAATCAGTCGAACCTACAATTAATTTTTTTTGTTCTTGAATATTTTGCATATCTAAGACTGCATTTTCTACTTTGTGTACAATTTCAATTGCATGTTTAAAAAGTTTTTCTCCTTCTGGTGTTAGAATTACACCTTTAGGAATACGATGAAAAAGTGTTAGTCCAATGGATTTTTCAAGCTGTTTAATTCTTGAAGTAACGTTAGATTGGGCAAAGCCAAGCTCTAAAGCTCCTAGGGAAATACTCTTATTATTTGCAACTGCTACAAATACTTTTAATAAATTTGAATCCATATCACTTTTCCTTATATCACTTATCACGATTTTATATTTGACATTCTATCACTTTAGGTGATAATATGTCAAATATATATAAATAAGGGAAAGAATTATGAATTTAAGATTACTTGATAGAAACAATAATACTTCAATATTAATTGCAGGAATTCTTTCTGTAATTATTGGTCTTGGAGTTGCTAGGTTTGCTTTTACTTCTTTACTCCCTCCTATGCTTGAAAGCCAAATAAGTGTAACTTTTGCAGGTGTATTAGCCTCAGTAAATTTTGCAGGATATTTAAGCGGTTCAATTTTTTCTATGTTTATAAAAGATATAAACCAAAAAGTAATTCTTTTTAGATTTGGAATAGTTTTAGCTATTTTAACAACTCTTATTTTAGGGATTACAACAGATACAACTATTTGGTTTGTTTCAAGAATTTTAGCAGGATTTGCAGCTGCTATGGTTTTTGTAGTAGGAGCTGCTATTGTAATGACAAAACTCAGTTTTGAAAATAAAACAAAAGCAATGGGAATACATTTTAGTGGAATAGGTTTTTCAATATTAAGTACAGATTTAATCTCAAGGGCTGTATTAAGCAATGGAGGTTCTTGGCAAGACTCTTGGATAATTTTAACTATCTTTGCTAGCCTTGCATCCTTTTATGCTATGTATATTTTATCTTTTGATAAAAAAATAAAGACAAAAGTTGTAAAACATAAATTTGATAAATCACTTTTTAGTTTTTTTGTGATTTTAATTATCATGGCTTATTTTACAGAAGGAGTAGGCTTTGTAGTTCAAGGAACTTTTTTACCTGATATTATCAATTCACTTGAAGGCTTAGAAGGCTATGGAAATTTGACTTGGACCTTAGTTGGACTTGCTGGAATTCCTTCTTGTATTATTTGGATGAGATTAGCACATAAATATGGAAGTGTAAATATAATTATAATTACTTTATTTATTCAAATGATTGGTATTTTAATACCAACAATGACTTCAAATATTTATTTAAATCTTTTCTCAGGAGTTTTATTTGGAGGAACATTTATAGGACTAGTTGGAATGTTTATGAATTTAAGTGGAAAGCTTGCTGCTAAAAACCCGGTGGTATTAATGGGAGCTGTTACTACATCTTATGGAATAGGACAAGTTATAGCGCCACTTTATTCAGTTTATTTTATTGAAAAATATGGCTCATATGATTATGCTTTATATTTAACTGCCTTTATAGTTTTTGGTGGTATTGTATTATTGCTTTTTTCAAAAACTGTTATGAGTGACGAGCAAAAAAAATTATAAGGAGAAAAATTAAAATGCCAATTATTAATGTAAAAATGACACATGAAGATGGAGGAGCTACAAAAGAACAAAAAGAGGAATTAGCCAAAAGATTAACTTCTGCTTTTGTTGAAATTTTCAAGCGTGGTGAAAAAACTTGTGTAGTGACTATTGATGAGGTTTCAAGTGATAATTATGCAATTGGAGGAAAGACTATTACAAATATAAGGAAAGATAATTAACTTAAGATATTTATAATTTAATATTAATGTAAATTTAGAAATGCTAGAATATTCACTAAGTAAAGTTTAAAAACTAATAAAATAAAGGCTGAATATGTTCGTAAAATTAAACGAAAGAGTTAATTTAAATCTTGCAAGAATTACAAGAACAAAAATTGATCACGTAGAAGATGGAATTAGAGTTAGATTCTATGAATGTCAAGACCAAGTGGCTAAATCACAAAGATTCGAAGATGTTGAATCTGCGGAAAAATGGCTTAGTAAACTTCTAAAAAAACTTAAATAATACAATAAGAGTAAGAATTTTCTTACTCTTCTCACACTTTTAACCCTCTTTTTCATGCTAAAATTCTTATATAAAAAAGGAGAATTTAATGTTAGCAGAAATTAATGAGTTCTTAAATAATCTTATTTGGGGGAATATATTAATATATTTACTACCAGCTTTAGGAATATTTTTTACAATAAGTTCAAGATTTGTACAGTTTAGATATTTCTTTAAAATGTTCAACATTTTAAGAGATACAGCTCACGATAAGCAAGGACATATTAGTTCTTTTCAAGCACTTATGTTAAGTGTTGCAGGTCGTGTTGGTGGCGGAAATATTGCAGGGGTTGCAGTTGCTATTACTTTAGGTGGTCCAGGTGCTGTTTTTTGGATGTGGATTATTGGTCTTATAGGTATGAGTACAAGTTTCTTTGAATGTTCTCTAGCTCAATTGTATAAAGAAAAAGATGCAGAAGACTCTTGTCTTTATAGAGGTGGGCCAGCTTATTATGTAACTAAAGCTTTGGGACAAAGATGGCTTGGTGTTATAATTTCAGTTTTACTTATGGTTACATTTGGTTTTGCTTTTAATGCAACTCAATCTTTTATTATTACAACTTCATTTCAATCTTCATTTGATATTCCTACGTGGATAACAGGTGCTATTTTGACTATTGTTTTTGCCTTAGCAATTTTTGGAGGGATTAAAAGAATTAGTAGATTCTCAGAAGTTATTGTTCCAATTATGGCCGCTGGATACTTATTAATTGCAATTGTTATAATTGCTTTAAATATAAGTGAAATTCCTTCTTTAATAACGATGATTGTAACTGAAGCATTTAGTCCAAGTTCTGCAATTGGTGGAGGAATTGGTGCTGTTATTTTACAAGGTGCAAAAAGAGGAATGTTCTCAAATGAAGCAGGACTTGGTTCAGCTCCAAATGTTGCAGCTGTTGCTTATGTAGCTCATCCTGTTCAACAAGGAATTGTTCAATCTTTTTCAGTATTTATTGATACGATTATTTTATGCTCTTGTACTGCATTTATTATACTTTTATCAGGTGTTTATACTCCAGGTGTTAGCGGTATTGAAGGAGTATTACTTACTCAAAATGCTTTAATTGAGCATATTGGTCCTTTAGGTGGATATTTTGTAACTATTGCATTATTTTTATTTGGTTTTTCTTCAATGTTATATAACTATTATTTAGCAGAAAATTCTCTTAACTTTTTTATAAAAGGGAATTCAACAGCTTTTAATACTTTTAGAATATTAGCAATTGCTTTAATCGTTTGGGGTTCATTCCAAGATTTAACTTCAATTTTCTCTTTTGCTGATTTAACTATGGGATTATTAGCTGTTATTAACTTAGTTGTTATTGCCATATTATATAAACCTGTTCTTCAACTTATTAAAGGTTATGATAGACAATTAAAAGAAGGAAAAAAACCAGTTTTAAGATACAAAGATTATAGTGAATTTAAAATTGATAAATATACTTGGAAAGAGATTGTTGATAATATTAATGATGAAAGAGAAAAAAACAAAGCATAAGTTTAAAACTTATGCTTTTAGTAATTTTAAGTAAAAATAGGACATGATATTAAACTAGATAACAACAAAGGTTTTCAAATGTTTAATAAAGAAGGAATTCCTTTTTTTACTATTATTATTCCTTTTTTTAGTATATTATTTTTATCATTTTTCTCAGTTTCCTATTATTTGAAACTTTCAAATGAAAATTTAGAATATGATGTAGAAAAGTATAAAAAAGTATATTTAGAAAAAAGTGATTTAAATAATAAGAACATTAATGAAAATATTAATGAAAATATAAAAAAAATAGTTTTAAAAACTAAAAAAGAGTTTATAAAAAGAGAGAATGAGTTTAAAGACTTTATGCTTGTCTTAACTATTTCATTACTTGTTTTTATGACACTTTTTTCATTTTTAATGATTTCCATTATAAATGATATTGTAAAAAAATATAAACAACAAGTTAAAAATGAAGAGCATAAACTCCAAAAATTAAATAAAAATTTAGCTTTTGAAGTGCAAGAAGGTATAAAAGAAGCCAAAAGAAAAGATAAGGCTATTTTAGAGCAATCAAAACTTGCAAGAATGGGTTCTATGATTTCAATGATTGCACATCAATGGAGACAGCCTTTAAGTGAACTTTCTGGTATTTTAATGGAGTTAGAAACTGCAACTAGATTTAAAAAAGTAAATGACAAACATATCTTAAACTCAATTGAGAGAAGTGATAAAATGATTGAGTTTATGTCAAATACTATTGATGATTTTAGGAATTTTTATAAACCTGATAAGGTAAAAGAAAACTTTTACATACTGGATTCTTGTAAAAAAGCTATTAGTTTGGTAACTGCTTCGCTAGAAGATAGTTCCATAAAATTAGAATTAGATATTAGAGAAAATAAGCAATTTTTTGGTTATCCAACTGAATTTTCACAAGTTATCTTAAATCTTATAGCAAATGCAAAAGATGTTTTAGTAGAAAAGAAGATAAAAAAACCAAAAATTTCTCTAGTTATTGAATCTTTTGGCATAAATTCAATAATTACTATAAAAGATAATGCTGGTGGAATAAAAGAAGAAAATCTTGATTTGATTTTTGATCCATATTACTCTACAAAAGATTCTTCAAAAGGAACTGGGCTTGGTCTTTATATTTCAAAATTAATTATTGAAAAAAATATGGGTGGAGAGTTAAGTGTTAAAAATGATAATGAAGGTGCTGTTTTCAAAATAGTATTAATAGAAGAAGTAGGAAAATATGAATGATATTTTATTAGAAGAGTTAAAAAATATACCTATTTTATGTGTTGAAGATGAAGAGGGTATTAGAAAAGTTGTTGTAGATACTTTAAAGTATTATTTCAATGAGGTTTATGAAGCAAGTGATGGACAAGAAGCTTATGAAATGTATTTAGAGTATAAGCCAAAAATCATTTTAAGTGATATTCATATGAAAAATTGTGATGGTGTTGAACTTGTAAGAAAAATTAGAAAAGATGATTCCCTTACAACTATAATTATGCTTACAGCATATTCAAATGAAGAGTATTTAATGGAATTAATAAATTTGAATATTAATCATTATATTTTAAAACCTTTGAATTTAAAAAAATTAAATGAAGCACTTCTTAAATATTTAGATAAAGCAAATGAACCAATTCTTCTAGCAGAAGATTTACAGCTTAATTTACAAAAAAGAGAATTAATATATAAAAATGAAGAGCCTATACTTTTAAGAAAAAGAGAAAAAGAGTTCTTAGAACTTTTATATAACCAAAAAGGTATGATTTTGTCTTATTTAGATATGGAAGAAGAGTTGTGGGCTAGCAAAGAAATGACAAGCCATGCCCTGAAATCTTTTATTAAAGAATTACGTGCAAAAATCCCTGTTAATATAATAAAAAATATTCCTCAAGAGGGATATGTACTAAAAGAAAAAAATTAATTTAAGGAAGTAGATATTATGAAAGTAACTATAATAAATACAGGTGGTACTTTTAACAAAAGATATAATCCAATAAAAGGAGCTTTAGAAGTTCCAAAAGATAATAAAGCACTTGATAAGATAATCTCTTCTTGTCATAATGTAGAGTTTGAGATTAAAAATATAGTTTCAAAAGATAGTTTAGATATGACAGATGAAGATAGACAAATTATAACAGATGCGGTTAAACAAAGTACAAATGATAAAATTATAATTATTCATGGAACTGATACTGTTGATTTAACGTCAGCATTCTTGAAAACTCAAATTACAAATAGAAAAATCGTTTTCACAGCAGCTATGATTCCTATGAGTATAGATGAAGTTGAAGCTACAATGAATTTTTCCCAAGCTTTAGGTTTTTTAAGTGCTAATATCGAAGATGGAATTTATTTAGCAATGCATGGCGTAGTAGTTGATGCCTCAAAACTTGTAAAAGATAAATCAGTAGGTAAATTTTTAATTAAAGAATAAATAAGAGTAAAAACTCTTATTTATTTATTTTATATAGTAGGATTTCCAAAACTTCTAGTTGCTAACTCTTTATCAATAGTATAAAGTCCGTATCCATTATCTCCTACAAGTTTTATATGGTCAATAATTTCACCAACTGTTGCTTCTTCTTCAACTTGTTCTGTTACATACCATTGAAGTAAGTTATATGTAGCATGGTCTTTTTCTTGCATTGCAATATCTGATAAATTATTTAAATTTTTAGACATAGCTTGTTCATGAGCTAAAGATTTTTTAAATACATCTAAAAGTGATTTATATTCTACTTTTGCGCTTTTTATTTCAGGAAGAGTTATCTCTACATTTTGATCTTCAAGATATTTAAATAATTTCATTCCATGTGCTACTTCTTCTTGATATTGAATTAAGAACCAAGATGATGCACCATTAAATCCCTCTTTTGAACTATATGCACTCATTCCTAAATAAATATATGCAGAATGGAACTCTTTATTAAGTTGTTCTATTAAAGCTTTTTGTAAATTTTTACTAATCATTATATATCTCCTTATATTTTAATTCATTATAATAGTAATTCTTTAAATAAATCTAAATTAATTTTCATATATTTAGATTTTACATATAAAGGTCTTTTTTCTTCCAAAAAGTCTGCAATATCATTAAAACTTTTCCCCTGATATAACATATATGCAGAAATAACTAGGATAGTTCTTGCCATTCCTAATTTACAATGTACATAGATTTTATCTTCACTTTTTTCAATTTCTTTTATTACTTCTAATATATTTTCAGGAGCTTGCATTGTCAAATCTAAAAAATTATATCTTTTTTGATAAATATCTGTTTGATTAAATTGTAGTTCAGGAGATAGGTTTATAATTTTTGTAATTCCTATTTTTTTTAATTTTTTGTATTCTATTTTATCTGCTTGTCTTCCAAAATAGATGTTTTCATTATAATTAGAGATAAAAGGAATCTTTTTTTTATAATATATCCAAGAAAGATGACTACCTACAAAATATGGTAAAAAAAGTATTTTTTGAAATATATTGGCTTTTGCATTTTTTGTTACTAATAAATCATTTAAGCCAAAGGCATAAATTACACTTAGGAAAAAAATACTAAGAAATAAATATAAACAAATTAGTGAATTTAATTTAAAACTCAAAACCATAAAAACGATGGAAAAAAATAAATAGTAAAGAGCAATTTTGATATTTCTTGGGCTTGTAAAAGATTTTGTAAAATAAGTTTCTTTTTTCTCATTTATTAAATAAACAATTAAAATACCTAATAAGAAGCCTGTAGGTACATCTATAAAATGGTGTTGATAAACAAGTAATGTTGATAAAACCACTAAAACTAGCCAAATAAATAAAACTATTTTTATTAACTTTGATTGAATATTATTTTTCATACTAAACCATAATATAACAGCTAAACTTACATGTAATGAGGGCATTTGATTATATGGTAAATCCATTTCTAGCATTTCAAATAAAAAGTTGTCAACTATTGGTTTTTCAAAAGAAAATTTTAAAGGGAAAACTGCAAATACTAAAACTGAAACAACAATGCTTGTAAAACTTCTTAAGGCTAATACTTTTAAACTAATTCTAGTTTGGTGCAGTAAAAAAGCAATAACAAATAAAATATCAGAAGACATATAAGGAATTATAAAACTTTCAATAAATGGAATACTTTTTTCCCAGTTCATAAAAAATGAAGTATTAGTTTGTATAATTAGAGCATACTGATTTACACTTCCATATAATAAAAAAAATACTATACCTAGGTACAAAAGCCATACAAAACGCTCTTTAAGAGTGCTATTTGATGTTAAAGCTATGTGAAACTTATTTGGCATTTTTTCTCTTGAATTTACTAGAAGAGACTGTAAAAATTCCCCAGTTATCAATTAACATATTTTCTTTTTTGAAATTTGCTTTTTCAAATAAAGAATCAAGTTCATATTGACTCCTTCTTCTCATAACCCATTTTTCTTGTTGATGATTTCCTAAAACATTTGCAATTTGTTCTAATTGGGGATGCCAAGGTTGTCCAGTATATAACAAATAGCTGTTATCTTGGATAATTGAAGATATTCCTGCAATGGCTTTATTTATAAGCTTATTATCTCCAAACAATTCAAAAACACCAGATATGATGACTATATTAGGGGTAAAGTCTAAGTTTTTATATGTTTTTTTATCAAAGGCATCAGCTTGTTTATAGTTGATATTTATTAAATCATTTTCTAAAGCTAATTTTTTTCCTTTTTCTATGTTTTGAACTTGATAATCTTGTACTAAAATTTCTACTTGTGGAAATTGTTTCGCAATTTCTATTAAATATCTAGCCGGACCACCTGCAATATCTAATATCTTAACTTCTTTATTTTCTTTTATCAATTTTTCAATTTTTGAGCTTAGAAGTTCTTGCATATTTATTTTTCTTTGTCTTATTCCTTGCCATCCTATACTATTCAAGTAGTTTTTATCTATTGCTTTTCCGATAAAACTTTTTCCTTTTGCTTTATTTTCATAAACATAATCTAATGTTACTCCTGAATCAAAACCATATTTTAACCCAATACTCATGCCTTCACTCATAAATCCTAATTTATGCATTAGCTTTTTTTGAATGTAATATGAAATTGTATTTATAAAAGAAGTAGTACCAAAAAGTATTTTAGATTTTTCATTTTCAGTAATTATTACTTTTTTACTTAGATAATCTTTCTTTTTTAAAGTAAAACACTTTTCCATAAAGGTAAAAATCTCATTTAATGCAATTCCTTTATCCAAATCATAAAGTACCCCATGATAAGAGTTTTTTAAAGGAACAAATTTTTTAGTTTTTGAAGAAAGGTTTGTGTAAAAATCTCCTTGTATTTTATCATCAACAACATAATCTTTTTGCGCTGATAAAACTAAAGTAGGGCAAGAAATTAGGTTTGCATCATTTACAACTCTTTTTGCAGTATCTAATAATGTGATTAACTGTTTTGCGGGAATATCAGGAGTGATAAGTTTATCATCCTTATATTTTTGTTGTTCTACAGGGTCTTTTGTTAAAAATTTTGCTTTTACGTAAGATTTTATATTCAAATCTGCTTTAAATTTAACAGCTAGGTTTAAAAACTCTTTTGCAAAAGGAAAGTATAGTTTTATTTTAAAAGCAGGGGCAACTAAAGCAACTCCTGATATTCTAGGAGCATAATCATGAATCCAAGTAGAAGCTACTACTCCTGCAACTGAATTTGCAATTATAAATATTTGTTCTTGTGAGATTTTATTTTCTTTACATATAAAATTTACAAAGGCATTTAAATCCCTAACTAAGTCCATAAATTCATAAGTTGCTTTTACTTTTGTATGTCCATGGCCTCTTACATCATAAGAATAGACAATATAGCCATTTACTTGTTTGTCTTTTGCAATTTCTTCTAATCTTTTTGAATGTTCATGACCTCTATGTAGAAGAATTACTACTTTTTTATTCCAATTTTTATCAGACCATTTTCTATAAAATATTCTTTCATTATCAAAAGAAATAAATTCAGATTTTTCTTCTTTTTTATTCATTGTTATCCTTTTTAAAGTTTTCTTCAAGTTTTTGCACAAAGTTTTTAATATCCAAATTTAAGCAGTTAAAAGTAAAAGCTTCTTTTATCTCTATTTTTATGATTAAAGGTACAAATAAAGCTTCATTTTTAGGCAAGGCTTTTCCCGCATTTTCTAAAATAATAGGAAGTATTTTTAAATCTGGATATTTTTTGGCAATATGGCCTATTCCATTTTTAAATTTTTGCAATTGCTCAGGTTCTCCTCTACTTCCTTCTGGAAAAATAATTAAGGTTTTTCCTTCTTCGATTTTTCTATATACTTCATCTAAAGGATGGGCATTTCCTTCTCTTTTGATTTTTCTATTAATTGGAATTATTCCAATTAGATTTAGTGAAACCCATTTTAAATATTTATTCTTAAAAAAATAATCACTTGCAGCAACTGGATTTACATTTATTAGCTCTGAACTTTTATACATACTCATAATGGCTAAAATATCTAAATGGCTATTATGATTTGCAATTATAAGATATGGTTCATTTTTAGGAATATTTTCTTTTCCTTTTATTAACATACCAGTAATCAAAAGTATAAAGGGTTTAATGAAAAATTTAAAAAAAACTTTTTTGTACATTTTTTTCCTTAATAATAAAGATAATAAACATAATGGAAAAATAAAGGTGCTGTATAAGTTAAACTATCAACTCTATCAATAATACCGCCATGACCAGCAATCATATTACTAGCATCTTTTACTCCCACATCTCTTTTTACCATAGAGACAACTACATCGCCAATAAAACCACCAATATTTATAATAAGTCCTGCTCCAATTGCCTCTAAAGTAGTAAATGGCGTCAAATATGAAAAAACTACAGCTAGAATTGTAGTTAAAAACATAGCTCCTAGAAAACCTTCTACAGTTTTATTAGGGCTAACTTTTGGAATAATTTTTCTTTTTCCAAAACTTTTCCCACATACATATTGTAAAATGTCATTTAATTCAGTTAAGAAGATTAAATATAAAACCATCATAGCCCCAGTAATAAAGTCAATTGAAGGAAGCATTAATAAATACGCAACATGACTTATTGCAAATACAAATAACATAACTCCCCATTGCACTTTACTGGTATTATTTATAAAACCATTTGTATCACCAATTAATATTTGTCTAAAAGGTAATAATAAAAAAAGATAAACTGGAATACAAATTATAAATAGTTCATACCACTGTATATATGCTAAGTAGTATTGAATTATTATTACTAAATATCCATAGAAAATTATTCTTCTATCTGTAAGTCTTGTAGGAATTAAAGTAAAGTACTCTTTTAATGCCAAATAACTAAGTAGAGCAAAAAATATCATTGCTATAATATTATTTAAAAAAACTGTAAATGCGAAAATAAGTATCATATAAAACCATGATTTAGTTCTATCAAATAGTTCTATATATGGTTTATCATTTTTCTGTTGAAGATATTTTATTATTATAAAAGCAACAATTAAAATTGAAAAAATTACTATAAAAGTAGTAAAAATACTTTCATTTAGGATATTCATTTATTTGCCTTTTTCCATCTATTTATCATAGTTATCAATGCTAGAATAGTAGCAATTGATAGTAAGCTTGTAAGTATTATAGGGTTTATATTAAAAACAAATAATAAAGATATTAATCCAATGACAAAAGCTCTATCACTTTTCCCCATAGGTCCATCGTATCTTCTATCGTTATATACAGCATGAGAGCTAACTCCTATAAACTCAGTAAATATTGAGATTACAACAAATAATACTACAATTATAGGGTTTATTAAAAATGCAAAAGGCAAATAAAGCATTGTATCAGAAACTACGTCAGCTAGTTCATTTAGCATGGCACCTTTCTTAGTTTTCATATTATGCTCTTTTGCTAGCATTCCATCAATGGCATTTAAAGCCATTCTTATAAACATTATAAAAGGAATAAAAAGTAAAAAATATCTATTTTCTAGTCCTAATAAAACAATTATCCCACCAATAAAAGATAGTACTCCTGCCCAAATTGTAACTTGATTTGCTGTGTAACCTTTTTCTGCAAAGTTTTTTACAATAGGTCTTAATAGTTCTTGAAATTTTGGTTTTAAATCATATATTGTCAATATGGTTTCCTCATAATTTATCATTTTGCTTAAGATATAATAAATTTTATTATATCATAATATAATAATAGAATTCTTTAAAAGTAACCTAACATTAATTTAGGTAAAATCATGAAAACTAAAAAACATAGGAAATCTTAAATGGCAATATATACATGTGGACATACAACTCCTGATTCAGATTCTATTTGTTCAGCGATTTCATTATCGTATCTTTTAAATAAAATTGGACGGGAAGCAATTCCTGCAAGACAAGGACCAGTAAGTCCAGAAACACAATTTATCTTAGATAAATTTGGTTTTGAAGCACCTCTTCTTAAGACTGAGTTTGCAGGATGTGAACTTTTTATTACTGATTACTCAGATCGTGGTCAAGCTCCAAAAGATTTAGATGAAGCAACTGTTGTTGGTATTGTTGATCATCATAAACTAGGTGATATTACAACTTCTGCTCCTTTGGAGTGTTGGATTAGACCAGTTGGTTGTACAAACACAATTGTAAAAGAAATGTATGATTATCATGGTGTAGAAATTCCAGCTAATATTGCAGGAGTTATGTTATGTGCAATTTTGAGTGATACTGTAATTTTTAAATCACCAACTTGTACAGATATTGATATTAAAACAGTACGAGAATTAGCAGAAATCGCTGGTGTTGAAGATTTTGCTGCACTTGGAATGGAAATGTTTACTGTTAAATCAGCAGTTGCAGGAGTTCCCGTTAGAGAGCTTATCTTAAGAGATTATAAGCCTTTTGATATGCATGGAAATGATGTAGGAATTGGACAATTAGAAGTTATTGACTTAAGCTTATTTGATAATATAAAAGCAGAACTTCAAGCTGATTTAGATGCTTTAAGAGAAGAAAATAATCTTCACACAGCATGTTTAATTTTAACTGATATTATAAAAGAAGGAAGTGAAGTTTTAGTTTCTTCAAAAGATACATCAATTTTTGAAAAAGCATTTGATATAAAACTAGAAGATGGAAAAGTTTGGCTAGATGGATGTTTATCTAGAAAAAAACAAATTATTCCTTTCTTACAACCTGCTTTTGCGTAAATAGCGATAAATAAAACAAAACCTTTTAGGGTTTTGTTTTATGAAATTTCTTATGAAATCAAATATTTTTAAAAATGATAAATTAAATTTTATTGAACTTTTGTACTTAGAAGATGTAACTCCTTGTTCAAAAACTCATACACATGAAGAGTTAACAATAGCGGTTATAAAAAAAGGCTCCCTAAATTTAATTTTTAATGATACTACCTTAGAACTTTTACCAAATCAAATTCTTATTATAAATAGTGGCGTTCCTCATTTTGCAAGTATTAATAAACAAGTAAAAGATAGTTATGTTTTATATTTAAAAAAAGAGTATTTAGAAACTATTGATTTTGTTTTTACATCTGCTTATGAAGTTTTAAAAAATAAAAATATTTATAAAAGTTTTATAAAAATGTGTGATTATTTATTAAATAAAAAGAGCTCTTTACTTGAAAAAGAAGAGATATTTTTTTCTTTTTGCTTATCCTTCTTTTCTTTTGAATTTAAAGAATTAGACCCCAAAATAGAATCAACTTTGGCTCTAAGTATAAAAAAGTATTTAGATGATAACTTTCTTGATGATATTATTTTAGATGACTTGGCTTTACAATTTGATTTAACAGCAGTTCATTTAATTCGGGTTTTTAAAAAAGAGTTTGGTTTGCCAATACACTCTTATATTTTAAATAAAAAAGTACAAAAAGCAAAAGATCTTTTATCTTCAAATATGTCTATTCTTGAAGTCACACAAAACAGTGGTTTTTTTGATCAAAGCCATTTAAATAGAAGTTTTAAAAGAATTTTCCAAATTACACCAAAAGAGTATCAAAAACATATTTCCCCCAAATGTTAATTTTGTACAAGATTTAATTTTTTTTATTTTATATACTTAGGTAAATAAAAGGAGAAATCATGAATAGTGTAAAAACTAAAAGCTATCATATTCAAATATCAAACTACTTACTTCAACTTTATCTCTTACTCTCTAAATAATTTAAAACTAAAACTTATCATTTCTTGTCGCAATACCTTGCAAAATATATAAAATCATGGAGAATAAAATGACTTATAAAAAATATAAACAATATCCTATTGTCAAAAATTTCAATAGAACATGGCCCGATAATCAAATTACAAAAGCACCAATTTATTGTAGTGTAGATTTAAGAGATGGAAATCAAGCTTTGGTGAATCCCTTAGGAATAGAAGAAAAATTAGAGTATTTTAATTTTTTAGTAAAAATGGGACTTAAACAAATTGAAGTTAGTTATCCAAGTGCTAGTGATACGGATTTTAATTTCACAAGAAAATTAATCCAAGAGAATTTAATCCCTGAAGATGTTTCAATTCAGATTTTAATTCCTGCAAAAAAAGAATGGATTAAAAAAAGTGTTGAAGCTATGCAGGGCGTTAAAAATGGAATCTTTCATTTATATAATCCAACAAATGAATTTCAAAGAAGAGTAGTATTTAAAAAAAGTGATGAAGAGATAATTTCAATGGCGGTTGAGTCAATGAAATACTTAATTGATTTAACAAAGGATTTTGAAGGAAAAGTTACTTATCAATATTCTCCTGAAAGCTTTTCACAAACAGATTTAGATTTTGCTGTAAAAATATGTAATGAAGTAATTAAAATAGTAAATCCATCAATAAAAAATAAAATGATAATTAACTTACCAAATACTTTAGAGGCTTGTACCGCTAATATTTATGCTGATAGAATAGAGTGGATGTGTAATAACTTAGAAAATAGAGAATCAATAATTGTAAGCGTCCATCCTCATAATGATAGAGGAACTTCCGTAGCTTCTACAGAATTAGCAATTTTAGCAGGGGCAGATAAAGTTGAGGGAACATTATTTGGAAATGGCGAGAGAGCTGGAAACTTAGATTTAATAAATTTAGCTTTTAACATACATTCCCAAGGAATTGATTCCAAACTAGAGTTATCAATAATTGATGAAGTAAAAAAGATGTATGAAGAAAAAACAAAATTAGAAGTTCATCCAAGACATCCTTATGTAGGTGATATGATATTTACAGCTTTTAGTGGTGGTCATCAAGATGCAATCAAAAAAGGAATTGATTTTTATAGAAGAGAAAATTCCCAAGTGTGGAATGTCCCATATTTACCAATAGACCCAAAAGATATAAAAAGAGGATATGAAAATGTAATTAGAGTAAATTCCCAATCAGGAAAAGGAGGAATAAGTTTTATCATAAGTGAGTTTTTTGGAGATAATTTAGACAAAAAAACATCTATAGAGTTTGGTCTTTTAATTAAGAAACAAAGTGACAAAGTACAAAGAGAACTGAATAAAGAAGAGATAATCGAGCTTTATAAAGAGTTTAAATAAAGTATTTATAAGATAGATATAAGTGTAATTGATTTAATATCTATAATAGTTTAAAAAAGAGAGAAGATGGCAGAACCTTTCAAAAATTTATTCAACAAAGAACTTATAGAAGAGTTTGCAAATAATATCCATAAATATGACAATAGTTTCAAAAAAGATGAATATAAGAGCTTTGTTTTATCAACACTTGAAGAGTTAGAATTAAAAGATAGAATGAGACTTATCTCTGCTTCTATTCATCCTTTTTTGGACTTGGATTATAAACAAACAGTAAAGATTTTAAAAAAAGTAAAAAAACATTTTTCTACTGAAGTATCAATGGGATTAAAATCTATGGTATTGCCTGATTATGTTGAGGTTTACGGTTTAGATGATTTAGAAACTTCTCTTAATGCTTTAGAATATTTTACTGTTGATTCAAGTTCTGAGTTTGCTATTCGACATTTTATAATTAAATATAAAAAAGAGACTATGCAAGAGTTTATAAAATGGGCTAAAAGTTCAAATGAACATGTAAGAAGGTTAGCAAGTGAAGGTTGTCGTCCTAGACTCCCTTGGGGGATAGCTTTATCTTCTTTTAAAAAGAATCCAGATTTAGTTTTTGAAGTATTAGAACTTTTGAAAAATGATGAAAGTATGTATGTTCGAAAATCTGTTGCAAATAATTTAAATGATATTTCAAAAGATAATCCAGAAAAAGTGATAAAATTTGTAGAAGAGAATTTAGGCTATTCTAAAAATTTAGATTGGATTTGTAAACATGCTTCTAGAACGCTTTTAAAAGCAGGAAATAAAAAGATACTAGAACTTTTTGGATATAAAAAAGATTCTGCTTTAATAGTAGAAAATTTTGTAGTAGATAAGTTAGTAATATTAGAAGAGAAATTAAACTTTTCATTTGATTTAAAAACTACAAATAATAAAATAGGAAATGTAAGAATTGAATATGCGATAGATTTTCAAAAAGCAAATGGAACTTTATCTAGAAAAATTTTTATGTTAAGCCAAAATAAAATAAATCAAAAAAATAAATCATTTAAAAAATATCAGAGTTTTAGAACAGTTACAACAAGAAAATATTATAAAGGTTTACATAAAATTGCTATAATTATAAATGGCGAAGAAAAAATTATAAAAGAGTTTAAACTAAAATGACACCAGCAATTAATTTACTAAAAAAGAATAAATGTGATTTTAAAATACACAAATACGAACATGATCCAGCTTGTACTAATTATGGTTTAGAAGCTGCCCAAAAATTAGGACTTGATGAAAATAGGGTATTTAAAACTCTCTTAGTTGAGTTAAACCCAAAAGAACTAGCAGTGGGATTAATCCCTGTAAATTGCTCAATGTCCTTAAAAAATATTGCTACAGCCTTAGCTTCAAAAAATGCAAAAATGGCCGATAAAAATGAGGCTCAAAAAAGTACAGGTTACTTATTAGGTGGAATTTCACCAATAGGACAGAAAAAAAAATTAAGAACAGTTATTGATCAAAGTGCATTTTCTTTTGAAACTATTTATGTAAGTGGTGGCAAACGTGGCCTTGATATAGAAATTAAAACTCAAGATATAATGAAATTATTAAATGCAAAAAAATATAAAATAACATCATAATAAAATCATACTTTAATATATTTTTTAACAAAACCTTAATATTTAAATAGTAGTATTAGATAGATAAAATTAAAAGGATCTTCAATGGCTACAACATCATCTGATATAAATGCAGTTTGTTCTCAACTCTTAACAGCAAAAGATTTAGATATTTCACAAGATTTATTTAATCGTGTTCAAAATGAAATAGTTGTAATACAAATAGTCGATAATAATAAAACAAAAAGTATAAAGATTTATTCTACATATCAACTGTTTTTATCCTCTGTTACTCCTATCTTACATGATATTGGATTTATGATTATTGATGAGGTAACTTATAATATTGAAAATGATAAAAAAACAGTTTTTGTCTCAAAACTTAATTTAAGTATTGAATCAAGTGGAGATCTTAATAGAATTGAATATGCAAAAGAGAATTTAGAAAATCTAATCGTATCTTGTCTAAAAGATACTTCAATGATGCATTCAAAAGTTTTTTCTCTTGTTTTAAATCAAAATTTTGATTTAAGAAAAGTATCATTAGTTCGAGCTTTTATTGAATATTTAGACCAAGCTGTATTAGCAATAAATTCAGCAACGATTCTTAATACTCTAACAAATCATCATACTATCACCAATCTTTTTGTTAATTATTTCTTAACTAAATTTGATCCAAAAATTGAAAAAAGAAAAGAAAAATTATCTGAAATAGAAAATGATATAGAAAATTTAATAAAAGTAATTCCTCAAATTATTGATGATAGAATTTTAAAACTTACTTTATCTTTCTTAAAGTGCTTATTAAGAACAAATTATTTTTTAAATAAAGAGACAATTGCTCTTAAAATTGATACTAAAAGCTTTTCTTATAACTTAAAAGGTTTACAACCAAACTTAGAAAATTTTATTTATCATCCTGATTTTTATGGAATTCACTTAAGAATGAGTAATATTTCAAGAGGTGGATTAAGATGGAGTGATAGACATGATGATTATAGACAAGAAGTAAAATCATTAATGATTACACAAGAAGGGAAAAACTCTATTATTATTCCTGATGGTTCAAAGGGTGGTTTTGTTATAAATAAAATTTCGGCAACTATTACAAAAGAGTATTTTAAAGAAATTTATTCGATGTATATTAATGCAAACCTTGATTTAGTAGATAATAGAATAAATGATGAAATTGTAAAAGATAAAAATATTATAGCTTATGATGGTGATGATCCGTATTTTGTAGTTGCAGCTGATAAGGGAACTGCTGCTATGAGTGATATAGCAAATGAAATTGCAATAAGTCGTGGATATTGGCTAGGTGATGCTTTTGCAAGTGGTGGTTCAAATGGTTATGGTCACAAGGATTTAGGGATTACAGCTCGAGGTTCTTTAATGGCAACAAAAAGATTCTTTATAGAAAAAGGCATTGATATTTACAAGGAAAGTATCACTGTTATGGGAATTGGTTCTATGAGTGGAGATGTTTTTGGAAATGGACTTATTGAGTCTGATAAATTTAAACTTTTAGCTGCTATTGGGCATAGAGAAATTTTCATTGATCCAACTCCTGATTTAGAAAAAAGTTATATTGAAAGAAAAAGACTTTTTGAATCAACTAAAGGTGGCTGGGGTGCTTATGATACTTCTCTTATTTCAAAAGGTGGAGGAGTATTTTTACGAAGTGAAAAAGAGATTGAATTAAGTAGTGAAATTAAAAAGCTAGTTAAAACTAATAAAAAAACAGTAAGTGGTGAAGAGCTATGTATTATGTTACTTACTATGGAAGTTGATTTATTATTTAATGGTGGAGTTGGAACTTATGTAAAAGCTAGTGATGAAAATTCACTTGATATAGGTGATAAACAAAATGAAGCAGTAAGAGTTGATGCAAAAGATATAAAAGCAAAAATTGTATCAGAAGGTGGAAATCTTGGTTTTACTCAAAAAGCAAGAATAGAGTATGCTTTAGCAGGAGGTCGAATTAATATTGATGGTATTGATAACGCTGCTGGGGTTGACACCTCAGATCATGAAGTAAACTTAAAAATATTATTAAATAATATTTCATCACATGAAAATATGTGTCAAGAAGAATCTCGTAATATTCTTCACTCTTTAACTGAACAAATTGTAACTTTGATTTTACAAAGTAACTATAATCAATCTTTGACTATATCAAGTGATGAGAGATTTTCAAGAAAGTATTTAAATAACTTCTTAAAAGTAATAAGAGTTTTAGAAAATAATGTTGTTGCCTTTGATAGAAGTTCTTTTTTTATACCAAAAGATGAAAATATAAATGACATCATTGATATGGAAGGTTCAATAGTACGTCCTGTGCTTTGTTCATTACTTTCATATTCAAAGATTTTTGTAAAAAAATTACTTTTAGAATCAACTATTATTGATGAACCTTTTGCTTTACAATATTTATATAGATATTTCCCTAAATCATTTGTGGGAGCATATGAACATGAACTTTTAAATCATCCTTTAAAACGTGAAATAATTGCAACAAAAATTGCAGATATTGTAATAAATGGACAAGGCTGTACTTTTATTAGTGATTTTGAAAAACTAGGTGTAGAAAGATTTTTATTAAAAATTAAATCTTATTTAGTTGCTAAACAACTGTTCGGAGTAAAAGAAATAAGAGAAAAAATATATGCACAAGACTATATTATGGATGTTGAGAAACAATATAGTTTACTTTCAAAACTTGAATATACTTTATATGCTAGTACAAGATGGATGGTTAAATATTTAAAGAGAAATCAATTAGATAGTGCTCATATGTTAGATCATAAAGAAGAATTATTTTCTCTTTTATCTCAAGTAAATAGCAAAAAACTTGAAGTTCTAATAGAAGATGATACTGACTTTAATCAATTTTTCTCAGTAATTGATTATTTAAGATTTGCAGTACCTGCTATTGTTATTAAATCAAATACGAATCATTCCTTTAAAGATGTTGTAGTCTTGTTTTATTCATTAATCCATGAATTTAATATTTTTGAAATTATTATGTCTTTAAATAAAGTTGAAATCACATCTCCAAATGATATGATTTTAAGAAATCAGGTTTTACAATTTATAGAATTTATAGTAGTTCATTATACAAAATCGATATTAGAATTCCAAAGAAAAGATGAAGAACCAGAAGTTGCATTTTCAAACTTTATAAATAATAGAAAAGAAACTTTTTATAAAGTAAGAGATAATTTAGATACTTTTATGTCAAAAGAGAATAAAGATATAAAAGAAATAGCGGTAACTGTAAATCAAATAATGGTTTCAATATTATAAGTTCATCTTATAATTATTGTTTTAAGTTCAAATTTGTTATAGTCTAAAAAAATACAAAGGAGTTATCATGAAAAGTAATATGGATGATGAATTATCTTTAGATAAGATTGACGATTATAAGGGAACCGAATCAAAAGAAAAAAGAAATATAGTAAGATTAGTTGTGATTTTTTGTTTAGTTGTAGGAGCTATTTTTGCATATTTGAAATATAATAGTGAAGTAAGTGACTATATAGGAACTAAAGAAGCTCCAGGAATCGTTACTAATAAAAAATAATATATAAATGATTAGCTTAAGGTACTTTTACCTTAAGCTTCATCTACACTATTTACCATCCAAATAGAGAAAATATCTAAATACTTCCAAAAAGATTCTTTTAACTCATCACTCATATCAAGACCAGATAAAACCATAATATATGATTCTAACCAAATTCTTCTAGCTTCTTTTGTTATTTTAAAAGGTGCATGACGTCCTACCATTCGTGGTGCTCCTCTATTTTTATCAAAATGTCTAGTTCCTCCACAAATTTGTATAAAAAAATCTGATGAATGTTGTTTTGCCATTTCAAAACCTTTTTCAGAAGGAGGAAACAATCCTCTAATATTGCTTTGTTTTAATAAATCATAATGATCTGATACTACTTTTCTCATACCTTCTTCCCCAAGATGTTCCAAAATCTTAGGATTAGGAAGTTCAACTTGAGGTCTTTGTCCTAATTGTGCTTCTGTAATATTATATTGCATTTTTTATCTACCTTTGAAATTTTTTCATAACTTATAGTTTCTTTGTTTATGAAATGTATAAATATATTAATTACTTTTAAAAATTAATATTTTGGCTTTAATTATATTTTAAATCACTTCTAACAGAAAATTAAATATAATATTTACAATATCAAAACAATATAAAAATCAATAGAATACAAATAAGAGATGGAACAAGAATTCAAAAAGTACCAAAGGCTAGTTATAATGAATTTAAAAGAATATGAATAATATAATAGAGTGTTATCATTGCGGACTTTTTGTCAAAAAAGAGGACTCTTTAAAGCAAAAAATAAAATGCCCTAGGTGTGGTAGTAAATTAAAATATAAGAGCTTTCACAGCCTTGATTCTTTGTATTATGCTATAACAGCCTTACTTCTTTTTATCTTATTAAATATTTATCCCCTTATTACTTTATCTTTAAATGGTACAGAGTTAAAATCAACACTTTTTAGTAGTTTTCTAATTTTATTTGAACAAGATTTTATTTTTGTTTCTTTATTGATTTTTTTTACAATTATTCTAGCTCCTATTTTAAACTCAATTGTAATAATCTTTGCTTTCATACAAAACTCTATGCAAAGAAAACCTATTTCTAAAAGAATTCTTTTTGATAGTTTTCATTTTTTTAAAACTTGGGGTTTTATAGAGGTTTTTATTGTAAGTATTATAGTTACTTATATAAAACTTTTAGGAATGATTTCGACTACAAGATTTGATATAGGTTTTTATATAATGTTAGCATATATTTTTATGTTTTATATGTCAAATAAGAAGTTTGATATTAAATCGGTATTAGAGTAAAAATGATACTAGTCTCTTGCAAAAATTGTCATAAAGTTTATGAAAAGGAAGACTATACTTCTTTTAAATGCAATAAATGTAATCATATAGTTAGAAGACGAGTTAAAAACTCTTTGCAAATATCACTTGCTTTAGTATTAACAGCTCTATTTCTTTTTATTCCTGCAATGATTTATCCAATGATGGAAGTTTCACAATTAGGGGTGGAAGAAGGAAGTACTATTATAGAAGGTATTATTTCATTTTTGAGTCATGGGGATTATTTTATAGCCTTTGTAATTTTAACTGCTAGTGTTATAATACCTTTAATAAAACTTTTAGGTCTTCTTTTTATTTTTAGCACTTTGATTATTAATACAAGATTGAAGAATAAAACAAAAATAAAAATTTTTTATTTTATTGAAACCATAGGAAAATGGTCCATGATAGATATTTATGTTGTAGCTATTTTAGCCTCAATTGTACAATTGGACGAAATATTTAATATAAAAGGTGGAATCGCAGCCACATCTTTTGCTTTAGTTGTAGTTTTTACAATGATTGCTGCACATAGATTTGACACAAGGATTATTTGGGATGAGCCAAGAGAAAATAGAGAATAAAAATATAGAAACTGTAGTTTATAAAGCAGAAGTAAAAGAAAATAAATCTATCTCTTTTATTTGGATTTTACCATTAATTGTTTTTGCAATTTTATCTTGGATTGCTTATGAAAGTTATACTAAAAAAGGTACTAATATTACAGTTGTTTTTAAAAGTGCTGAAGGATTAAAAGAGGGTGTTACTTCTTTAGAATATAGAGGATTAGAACTAGGAAAAGTTACAAAAATAGATATAAATGATTCAAATAGCTTCAAAGTTAATATTTTAGTAAAAAGTAATGTATCTAAATATGTTGCCTCCCAAGGTGCAAAGTTTTGGATAAAAAAACCAATTGTTTCTCTTACAAAAATCTCAGGACTAAGTACTATTTTAAGTGGAAATAAAATTGAAGTTGCCCCACCTTTTGAAAAAATAGAAGAATCAGGAGAAATAAAAGAAAAATATAGCTTTGTAGGTTTAGATAGTAAGCCAAATTTTGATTTAGATGCAAAGGGATATTATGTATCAATTTTATCTACAAGAGCCGATTTAGTTGAGGTTGAAACTCCTGTATTTTTTAACAAATTCCAAATAGGTGAAATAGTTTCAAAAGAATTTAAAAATGAAAATGTTTATTTAAAAGCTTATATTTATGATAGATATAATGATTTGGTAAATGAAAGTTCTGTCTTTATAATGAATAAAGCTTTAAAAGTGAGCTTTGGAGCGGGAGGTTTGAGTTTAGAACTTAGCTCTTTATATTCAGCTCTTGTTGGTGGAATTACTGTTCAAACTTTAGAAAAAGATGCTAAAAAAATGTCTAAAGATGACTATTATGTTCTTTATGAGGATGAAAAAGATTTAAAAGAAAAGACTTTTTTAAATATAAAAGTAGAAGATGCTCAAGGTATTGGAAAAGATACAAGTATCATGTATAAAGGCATTGAAGTTGGAAAAATAAGTGAATTACATTTGTCTTCAAATAGTGTTATTGCCAAAGCTTATGTATATGAAAATTATAATTATTTATTAACAAATAAAAGTAAATTAGTATTAGAAGAAGTTCAAGTTGGACTTGATGGAGTTAAAAATTTAGGGACAGTAGTAAGTGGAAAATATATTTCAATAAAGTATGAAAAAGGCAAGCCATCATTTTTCTTTGAGATAAATAAAAATGATAAAGATAAATTATTAACAGATGATCTTTTGATTACTTTTTATAGTGAGACTCTTAATTCAATATCAAATAAATCAAAAATATATTTTAAAAATATCGTAATTGGAGAAGTTTTAGATTATGCTTTAACTAAAGATTATAAAAAAGTAAAAATAAGAGCTTTAATAAAAAAAGAATACAAAAATCTTGTAAATGATAAAACACTGTTTTATGATATGAGTTCAAAACTTATAGAGCTTAAAAATTTGGATTTAAATATAAATAATATAGGATTAAAACCTTTGCTTGATGGAGCTATTTCTCTTGTTGATGTTAAAAGAAAGGCAAAGCTTACAAAGAAAAACTTTAAGCTTTATAGCTCTTATAAAGATGTTGAAAGCATAAAAAGAGTTCAAACCGAAGGGTTTTATGTAAAGGCGTATTTTGATAATAGTTTTGTGATAAAAAAAGAGGAATCAATAAATTATAAAAACCATGAAATTGGTTTTGTAAAATCAATAAAATTTAATGATAAGAGCTCTGAAGTTAAAATGTTTATTTACTCTAAGTATAAAAAATATATTACAAAAAATAGTAGCTTTTATAAAAAAGGTGTATTAAAATTAGATGCAAGTTTAAGTGGTATTTTATTTGAAGTAGATAATTTTTCATCTTTTTTAAATGGCTCAATTAATCTTGATAATTCCTCAAAAGAAGTTTATAAAAGACCTCAGATTTTTGCTTCAAAAAATGCTATGAAAAACTCTTCAAATACAATTAGTATTATTTTTGATGATGTAGAAGGACTAAAAACAGAATTTTCAAAACTTACTTATAAAGGTGTAATTGTAGGAAAAGTTACAGATATATCTTTGATTTCTAAAAGTAGAGTTTTAGTAAAAGTTCAAATATCAAAAGATATTAAAAAGTTTACAAAAAAAGGAACTCTTTTTTATCTTAAAAAGCCAAAAATATCACTAAATGAAATAAAAAATGTAGGTTCATCAATTATGCCAATTAACATTGGAGTAATAAGTTCAAAAAACAAACGTCACCTTAGAAGTTTTACAGGTGCTAATTCTTTGGAAGATATAAAAAAAGCTGAAAATGGAATTATTCTAAAAGTAATATCTTTACATCCTTCTAGTGTAAATGTGGATGCTCCAATATATTATAAAAATGTGCAAATAGGAAAAGTAAATAAAGTTGACCTTAGTTTTGATGGAACAAAAGTCTTATTAGATTGTTTAATTTACAATAAATATAAACATCTAGTTCGCACAAATTCAAGTTTTCATGATATAAGTGGATTTAAGTTTAAATTTTCAATTTTTGGTGATTCAGAGATACAAACAAATACTTTCTCTTCACTTTTAAAAGGTGGATTGATGGTTGTAACACCATATGCTTATAATGATTTAGCAAGTTCAAAAGATAAGTTTACGTTAGAAAAAGAGTTAATGGAAAATTGGGAGAAGATTAGTCCTAGTATTAAAATAAGAGATTAAAATCTCTTATTTTATATAGTTTTCTTTTTTATCTTCAATATCTAATTCTTGACCAATTTCTTGGTATCTTTTGAAATAGTATTTTACAAATGAATTTATTTTTGTATCTTTTGGCATAAAATATTTACCATTTTTTACTACAAAGTTATTTAAAAATTCTGTTGCATCTTTTTTATTTAAATAATGGATTGCTAATTTAGTATAATTTTTTATATACCAATTTTTTAATTCATCATATCTATTAGCTGTAATATTAATTATCAATTCTTCTTCTCGCCAATCTAAAATTTTAGAATCAAAAAGAGCATTTAGATGAATTAAACCTTCACAATAATATGGTTGAACTTCATCAACTTCCATCCAGCCAATTAAACCAACAGCTCTTTTTATTGTGTCAATTAGAACTTGTTTTTCTAGATCTCTTTCATCAGAAGTATCATCTAAGAAAAATGAAACTAAACCTCCTGTTGTGGCTTTGAATTCTTCTATATTTTTAAAGTTCCCTGATTTATTCATTATTGTTTCAGTCTCTTCGTCACACCATAAAATATGCCCATATTCATGACCAATTGTTGTAATATCATAAACTTGATGCCAAGCATCAGTTTCATTGAATAAAAAAATTCTATCTTCTGTTAAAAGTTCTTTTCCAAAGATTTCTTGGCTTAATTTTAAAAATGGTTTAGCTCTAGTTGTTTGTAAAATTTCATCTGCAAATGCAAAGATTTTTTTACCTTCTTCTTTTGATACAATTTCATCATTTGGTACAACTTGTGCTGAAAAAAGTCCATTGAATTCTGCTCCAAAAAATAGGGCAGGACGACCAACATAAAGTTGTACTTTGTCAAGAGATTTTAATGAAAAGTCATAAATATCTTGGTATTCTTTTGTTTTTTCTGTATTTTCAAAGATTTTTGAAAAGGCAGATTTTATTTTATTTACTCTATTGTCATTTTGTGCAAAGTTTGGATTTGTAAGTCTTATATCCCATTCTAAAGCAACAGCTTTTCTAAAGTGGTCTTCATAGTATTCAAGGGGATGACCTATTTGAATAGGAGTTTTGATTTTCATCCAAGCTCTATCAACATCTGCCCATTTTTCAACTAATAAATGTGTTTTTGTCTCACTAAAGGCTTTGATAAGATTTTGTATATATAAAATATAATCCCATTTTTGACCATAAGTTTCATCTTCAAGCTCTATTAATTTTTCTTCAAACTCTTCAAGTGCGTCAATTACTGCTGTTGTTTGTTCTTTAAAAGAATGTATATATGCTTTTGAGTGGTATTCATCTTTTTCTTTTACAAGCGCAGAGTATGATCTATCTGCTAAAATATTATTGTGTCCTAAATCAAATAGATGATGTTTCTCTAAGTAAGCAAATACTTTTTCTTCATCACCATCAAATTTTGCCATTAGTTCTTTATTTATTCCATTTATAATATGCTTTGTCCATGAACTTTGCCATGATGACATTTTAAGTCCTACATTGTAAACACCTTGAAAAATTTCTTGATAAAATGGTGTTAACAAATTATTGTGTTTTATATAATCAACCGTATTTTTATGTTTTTCATGCCAAAAATCTCTTACAAAGCAATATGCTTTTTCTTGTAATTCGATGATTCTTTTTTCATCATTACCACTTTTTTTAAGAACTTGAACTAAAGAGTCATCTCTTAAATTTACAAGTCTTGTAACAAGTGCAAATCTTAAATCATCACTCATTTCTAAGTCTAATGACGAAGCAAAATCTTCTATAATAGTTAATTTGTCAAACTCTTTTTTTTCTAAATAAGATATTAGTTTATTAATACTGCTTTTTTGAAAGTCTAAAAATTCGTATATGTCATTTAAATCATTTATAAATTGTTCTTTATTCATATTTGTCCTTGTATTCCTTTATTCAAGTGGTAGTCTATCAATTTTAATCTTGTTTTTGAATTAGAATTTATTTTTTAGATTATATGAAATTGCAAGAAGAATTAAAAATAATAAAGGAACTACAATCTTTACAATGCCGTCTCCTACGCTAAAGTGGGAAAAAGAAGCGAATATAAAATCAAAAGAAAAACCTGCATATGCAAGAAATCTTAAGTTTTCAAACTTTCTAGGAAGCAATAAAGCAATACCTCCAAGTATTTTAAATACGCCAAGTAAAGTGAAAAAGTATAAAGGATACGCTAAAGCTTTAGATGCCTCTATAACTGCTGGTGTTTGTATTATATCTACTACTCCACCAATAATACCAACCATGATTGCTAAAAAAGCTGTTATTACAAAATATATTGTTTTTTTGTTAAAAATCTTTGTTATCATTATTTTCCTTTTTGTTAAAAATTAATTATATTAGTTTTTTGTTTAGTGAGTATTTACTCGCTATTAGCACTTTTAATATATAAGTGCTAAAAAAAGTATAGACTTTAGCTTCCTTTTATAAAGTTGTGATAAAATTCTATTTACAAAATACTAAAATATATAGGAGAAATTTATGGCAAAACATCAGTTTCAAACAGAAGTTGGACAATTATTACATTTAATGACGCACTCTTTATACTCTAATAAAGAGATTTTTATAAGAGAGCTTGTATCAAATGCTAGTGATGCAATTGATAAATTAAATTATTTAAAACTTACAGATGAAAAAATTAAAGCAGCACTTCCTGAAGATTGGAAAGGTGAAGTTAATATCTCTTTTGACGAAGCAGATAAATCTTTAACAATTGTTGATAATGGTATTGGTATGAATGGAGAAGATTTAATTGCTTCTATTGGTACAATTGCAAAATCAGGAACTAAATCATTTGTTGAAGCAATGACAGGTGATGCTAAAAAAGATTCAAATCTTATTGGTCAATTTGGAGTTGGTTTTTACTCTGTATTTATGGTAGCTTCTCATGTAGATGTTATTTCTAAAAAAGCAGGTGAAGAAGTTGCTTACAAATGGTCAAGTGATGGTACAGGTGAATTTGATTTAACAGAAGTTACAAAAGAGTCTTCTGGAACTGTTATTTACATCAAGTTAAAAGATGAAGAAGCAGATGAATTTGCAGTTAAAGAAAGAATTAAAACAATAGTTGGAAAATACTCTAATCATATTGCATATCCTATTTTCTTAAACTACTCAGAAGAAGTAACTGAAGAGTTAAGTGAAGAAGATAAAAAAGCTGGAAAAGAAGCTAAAAAAACAACTGAAAAAAGAAATGAAAAAATCAATGAAGCAACAGCTTTATGGATGCAAGCAAAATCTAAGTTAAAAGATGAAGAATATAATGATTTCTATAAATCAATTTCTCATGATTCTCAAGATCCAATGGCTGTTATTCATACAAAAGCTGAAGGTGTAAATGAATATACAACTCTTTTCTATATCCCTGCAATTGCTCCAATGGATATGTATAGAGCTGATTACCAACCAGGTGTTAAGCTTTATGTAAAAAGAGTATTTATTACAGATTCTGAAAAAGAATTATTACCAACTTACTTAAGATTTGTAAGAGGTATTATTGATTCTGAAGATTTACCATTAAATGTTTCAAGAGAAATCTTACAAGAAAACAGAGTAATGGCAAATATCAAACAAGGTTCTGTTAAAAAGATTTTATCTGAAATCAAAAAAATGTCTAAAGATGAAGAAAAATATGCTACTTTTATTGAACAATATAACAGACCTTTAAAAGAAGGTGCTTACCAAGACTTTACAAATAAAGAAGCAATCTTAGAACTAATCAGATTCAAGTCTTCAAAAGCAGAGAGTGGAAAAATGACTTCACTTGCAGCTTATAAAGAAGCAGCAGATTCTGAACAAAAAGCAATCTACTATATTGTAGGTGAAAATGAAAATGTTCTTAGAAACTCTCCATTATTAGAAGCATACAAGAAAAATGATATTGAAGTTCTTATCTTAGATGATAAAGAAATTGATGAAATTATTACTCCAATGTATGGTGCATACCAAGAATGGGAATTCAAAGATATTACTTCTTGTGAAGCTCCAAAAGTTGAACAAACAGAAGAAGAGAAAAAAGAAGTTGAAGAGAAATTTGAAGACATCACTAAAAAAATCAAAGATATTTTAGGTGAAGCTGTTTCAGATGTAAGAGTTACAACTAGATTATCTGAATCTCCATCTTGTGTTGTTAAAGACTCAGGTGATGCACAAATGGCTCAAATGGCTCAAATGATGAGAGCAATGGGACAAGCAATGCCAGAAACTGCTCCAATCTTAGAAATCAATCCAGAGCATGAAATCGTTACTAAATTAAATGGTTTAGCTAATGATTCTTTAGTTCAAGATGTTTCATGGGTATTATTAGACCAAGCAAAACTATCAGAAGGTATGGAAATTACTGATGCAGTAGCGTTTGCACAAAGATTAAATAGAATTACAGCAAAAGCTTTATAAAAAACTATTCTACAACGCCATTTCATAATCTAGGCGTTGTAGAAATATTTTCCCTCAGTTTCATACCCCACTATTCCCTATTGAAATATCTATTGTTTCTACTAATTTATTGATTAATACTTTCTTCAAATAATAAAATAAAAATCATTTAAAACAATATTTATCTTTTTTAGCTATAATTATTAGTAATATCATTTGATATTACTGATAATTATATGTAATATTAAGGATACTCATATGGAAATGAATTTTATTCTCATTTTTCTCATTATTGTTTTTTGGTCTTCTATTGTTCATGGAAGTATTGGCTTTGGTTTTGGCATGATTTCTACACCTTTAGTTGCTTTATTTACTGATATAGAAACTACTATTATTTGTGTATTACTTCCAACTATGGTTGTAAATATTATAAGTATTTTAAGTGAAGGCAAGTTTTTTGAGGCATTAAGAAAATTTTGGTTTATAATTTTACTTATGATAATTGGAAGTGCCTTGGGTACAGCTTTACTTATTTATGCTGATTCTGATTATTTTAAACTTTTATTAGCATTTATTATTTTCATATATCTTCTTCAATCTGTAATAAATATAAAAGCTACTTTTATATCAACTTATCCAAGAGTCTCAACATATAGTTTAGGTATATTTGGCGGTATTGTATCAGGGCTTACAAATATTGTAGCTCCTTTGATGATTATGTATACTTTGGAATTAAAATATACAAGAAAAGATACTATTCAATTATCAAACTTATGTTTCTTATTTACAAAAATAGGGCAAGTATCTGTATTTTTATATTTTGGTAGATTTACAGCTGATACTTTTAATATATCTATGATAAGTATTATAGTAGTTTGTTTAGGTATGTTTTTTGGAACAAAAATCAAAAAAAGAATAGATTCAAAATTGTATACTAAAATTTTAAAAGTATTATTGTTTTTTATTGCATTAATCTTAGTTTATCAAACACTAAACTCTTAAAAAGGGAAAAAATGGATTTAAATTTATTAAAAGTTTTTATCAACGTAGCAAATACAAAAAGTATATCTTTAGGTGCCAAGCAGTTAAATTTTACTCAATCAAATGTAACTTTAAGAATAAAACAACTTGAAAAGAGTTTAGGCTATGATTTATTTCATAGGACAAATAGGGGAGTGATTCTAACTGTAGCAGGAGAAAAACTTTACCCTTATGCAGTTGATATAGTAAAAAAAGTTGAAGAAGCAACATTAAAAATGAGAAATATTGATTATCAAGCGCTTTTGAAAATTGGTTCAACTCAGTCAAATACTACAATTAGATTAACAAAGTTTATAAAAAAAATAAACAAAGATTATGAAGATATGAAACTAGAATTTGTAGTTGATAGTAGCTTAAATCTTATTGATCAATTGCTTAATTATAAACTTGATATTGCTTTTGTAAATGGGAATCCTAATCACAAAGATTTAGAAGTTTTAAATGTAATCAAAGAAGATATTGTTTTAGTTGAAGCAAAAGATAAAGTTCCCGAAAATACCATTTTTGCATATAAAAATGGCTGTCTAAATCGTATATTTTTAGAAGAATATTTAAGTGAACAAAAAAAAGAAAATATATATAAAAAAGTAAATTTAGAAAATTATGAATTAATTTTAGCTTGTGTAAAAGCAGGGTATGGAGTAGCTTTATTTTCAAGAGAGATTATTGAAAAGTTTGAATATGCAGATAAACTTAAGATTACAAAAATGGATTTTAATTTAGATACTTATCTTATTTGCAGAAAAGATTATATTCCTATGATTGAAAATTATTTAAGAAATATGAAACTAAGCTAATAAAGAATCTATTTATAAAAAATTAAGTCTATCTTGTTATATTTCTCTTTTATAAAAAGGATATATATGTCAATAACAATAAGAGATGCAAAAGCATCTGATACTCAAACAATACTAGATTTTATTATAGAACTTGCTATTTATGAAAAAGAACCAGATGCAGTTAAAACAAACCTAGAAGAAACACGTGAGATGATATTTGGGGAAAACTCTACAGTAAAAGCATTGATATGTGAAGAAGAGGGAAAAGCAATAGGTCATGCCATTTATTTTTATAACTACTCAACTTGGCTTGGGAAAAATGGTATCTATCTTGAAGACTTGTATGTTACTGAGTCTAAAAGAGGATTAGGAGCTGGGAAAGCTATGCTTAAACATCTTGCAAACAAAGCCTTAGCTCAGAACTGTGGACGCTTTGAATGGTCTTGTTTAGATTGGAATACTCCATCAAGAGATTTCTATGAAAGTATTGGTGCTGTTTCTCAAGATGAATGGATTGGATATAGACTTGAAGGGGATAGATTAACTAATTTTGCGAAGAGTTAAGCTTTTTTATTAAAGATAAATTTTTTCTTGTTATAATTTACTAACTTAATCTTTGGAGAGAAAAAATGAAATTACATAATATTCTTATTGTAGGTACTATTGCTGCCTTGAGTTTAAATTTAAATGCAAGTGAGAGAATCACTTATAAATCTGCAAAATCGTCATCATCTTATTATCAAATGGCAGTACAAGTGGGTGAGAATATTGCTAAAAAAAGTAATAATGAAATTAATATTACTATAGAAGAGAGTCAAGGTTCTGTACAAAATGTAAAAGAGGTTAGAAAAAGAAAAGGTAATTACGTTTTCACTTCACCTCCTATTTTAGTAAAACTTGCTCTTGGACAAAAAGCTATGTTTAAAAGAGATAAAGCAGAAGACTATAGTAGTATTAGAACGCTTTTCCCTATTCCTTATTTAACTATGCACATGGTTGTTAGACAAGATTCAGGAATAAAAACTTTTTCTGATTTAAAAGGAAAATCTTTGCTTATTGGTAAGGGAAGTTTTGGGGCTAAAGAAGCTCAGAAATATATTGAATTATTTGGCTTAAAAGGTCAGGTGAAACTTATAGGTGCGGAACTTTCAGGAGCAGTTGCTGCTCTTAAAAATGGGCAAATAGATGGATTTGCTACATCTGGATCTTATCCTGCTCCAAATATAATTGAAGCTGCTGCTAGTAGTAAAATCAAAATTTTATCTATGAGTGATGAACAAATTGCAAAAACAAAAAGAGATAAATTGATTATTCCTGCAAATACTTATGCGGGAGTTGATGAAGATGTTTCTACAACAACTTTACCTGTTGGAGTTTATACTACAACTACAATGAGTGAAGAAACTGCATATAAATTTACAAAAGCATTTTGGGAATCTAAAGCAAACTTAGAAAAACAAAGTGTATGGTGGAAAGCTATTACTACAAAAAATTTAAATATGTTTAATGTAAAACTTCATAAAGGTGCTTTGAAATATTATAATGAAATAAATGTAGATATTCCAGAAAATTTAAAATAGTCTACCTTTATGACAGAGTTAAAAAAACAATTAAATTCTAAAAAATATTTGATTGTAGCTTTTCTAGCTATTATTACTGTATTTTTTCATATTTATTTAATATTTACAGGCTTAATGCCCAACTTAGTTAGTAGACCTATTCATTTGGCTTTAGTATTGCCTTGGATATTTATATTTTCACAAGATGAAAATAGTTCTAAACTAAGTAGGTATTTTGGATATATATTAGTAATGTCTGCACTTTTTTCTACATATTATATTATAAATAATCATGTATATTTAGAAGATCAATATGGTTCTTTAGAAGGAAACTTACAATATTTTGTTGCTATTCCTTTGCTCTTAGCTGTTTTAGAAATGGCAAGACGAGCAGTTAAATTGGCCCTTCCTATGACAGCTGCTATTGCCTTAGCTTATGGTTTATGGGGACATTATATTCCTGGAAGTTTTGGACATCAAGAAATACCAATGGATAGTTTCTTAGGAACCTTAGTTATTGCAGAAGGTGGAATATTTGGAAGCTTAACCGGTATTTCTGTAAATGTAGTTGCGGTATTTGTAATCCTTGGAGCGTTTGTAGGAGTAGGAGAAGGTGGAAATGCTTTTATGTCCATGTCTACAAAGCTTGCAGGAAGATTAACAGGAGGAGCTGCTAAAGTCTCTGTATTAGCTTCTGGATTTTTTGGTTCTATTTCTGGTTCTGCTTCTGCAAATGTAGCCTCAACAGGTGCTTTTACTATTCCTACTATGGTTAGATTAAAATATCCACCAAGTTTAGCAGCAGCTGTTGAAGCAGTTGCCTCAACTGGTGGACAAATTATGCCACCACTTATGGGAGCAGGAGCTTTTATTATGGCAGAATTATTAAGAGTGAATTATTCTGTTATTATGAGTGCTGCAATATTTCCAGCAATTTTATTCTTTTTTACTGTATGGATTGGAATTAATGTTTTTGCAAAAAAATATAATCTGCTTGCTATGAATGAAGATGAGATTCCCTCATCAAGCTTAGTTTTAAAACTTGCACCATTTTTTATAATTCCTTTTGGAATACTTTTATATTTACTTTTAGTTCTAGGAAAAACACCACAATATTCAGCAGCAATAGCTATTTTTGCAAGTATATCTTTACTACTTGTAAATCAAGATTGGAAAGTTTCTTTTAAAGGTTTTGTTATTAGATTTTTGGAAGCTTGTATTACTGCTTCAAAACAGATTGCTACTATTGCTTCTGTTATTATTTGTGCTGGTATTATTATTGGTGTTTTAAATATTACAGGAGTGGGTGTAAAAATTACTTCTGCTATTTTATTTTTAGCTGGTGATAATCTTTGGATAGCATTACTTTTAACAGCACTTGCTTGTTTGATTTTAGGAATGGAAGTTCCTACTACTGCTGCATATATTATTTGTGTTTCCGTTGCTGGTCCTATTTTACAAGAGTTTGGGCTTTCAGCTCTTCAAGCACATCTATTTATTTTTTGGTTTGCCTTATTATCTACAATTACTCCTCCTGTATGTGGGACAGTATTTATAGCCTCAGGAATGGCACAAACAAATTGGTTGGGTGTTGTTTCAAAAGCAATGAAACTAGGAATAGGTTTATATATAGTTCCTTTAGCTTTTATTTCAAATAAATATTTGATTTATCCTAATGAAAACTTTCTTTTAGCTTTTATTTCATTTATTAAAATAGCTCTTGGCCTTGCTCTTTTATCAAATGCTTTGGTAAATGATAACTTGAAATATATTAGTAGAGTAGCCTTAGTTATACTATCTCTTGTAATTATTATGTTTCCTTTTCCCATGAATTAATTTTCTAAAATAATGAGAAAGAGATTAAAAAAAAGATTTGAATATAGCTATGAAAAGAATAAACATTCTTTTCATGGCTTAAGTTTAAAAGATAAAAAGAGTTAAAATTTTTTTAGATAAATTTTGAAGAAATTTCATTTAATATTTTAGCTGCTTCAAAAGATTCACCATTATATTTAACAACTTTTATACCTTCAGAGGTAAATGATAAAGCTGTATTTTTACAAGCTTTTTTAACAACTATATAATTACAATCTTTTAAGGCTCTACCCATTTTGTTGTGTTGCTCAATATGCTCTTTATCATCATGTCCATGATTACATTCATGTTCTTCTTCTGCGTGGTCATGATCAATATCTGTTCTTGGATTATTTTTTATATTCTCAAGATTAAAAGATTTGAACATTCCTGCACCAGTCATGGTGTAAACTGCAAATTTTGGAGTATGTCCTGCATTTGGAAAGAATGTTAAATTTTCATCTTTTACTGGAATAGCAATTTTCATAATATATACCTTTTTATTGTTGTTTATAGAGTATCTTACCCTTGAAAATTTAAATTATACAATAACTATTTGATAAGTACATTTTCTTAAGAATTTTGTAAAGCTAATGACCTCTTCCTAACATTTCAGCTGCTTCCATTACTATCATAAAAGCTTCATCATCAGTTTCTTGAATTATCTCTTTTAAACGACCAATTTTTTTAATATCTATAACTATAAAAATAAGTGTTTTATCTTCTTTTGTTTTAAGTGTTGAACCTTTTAATATAGTTCCTTCTTTTCCTAAATATTCTGTAATTGCATGACTAAGTTCTTCTGCTTTATTTGTGGTTATGTGAATTACTTTTGTACTAAGTGTACCTGTTAATACTATGTCAATAGATTTTGAAGTGACATAAATACTCATAATACTCCATAAAGCTTTTTCAATATCTTTAAAAATATATATTGAACAAATTACAATAATAACATCAACAAAAAGTATAATTTGAGCAGATTTTATATGAGAATTTGCAGAAATAATTCTTGCAATAATTGTAGAACCTCCTGCACTTGAGTTTCCTTTTATTATAAGTCCAACTCCAAAACCTATAATAACTCCTCCAAAAATCGAAGCCAAGAGAATGTTATTTGTAATTGTGATAGAAGAAAATATTTGTGTAAATAAATCCATAAAAAATGAAATCAAGATAATAGTAATAATAGTTTTTATTGCAAACTTTTTCCCTAAATATTTTGTTCCCCAGATTAGTAAAGGTACATTTGTTGCAATAACCATTTCACCAATAGAAAAACCACTTAAATGGTGTAAGAGTATTGCCATACCAGGTGTTCCACCTGTAGTGAAATTATTAGGTATAAAAAAAAGTACAACAGAAAGTGCAATAAAAATTGCTCCAAGTAAAATAAAAAAGCTATTTTTTAGCTCATTAGATGTAAATATTTTTGACATGATATATCCTATATAAAAAGTTTTTAATTTAAAATGATGAAAAAACTTTTAAAGGCTTTCTTGTTGCTCGTTTTCTTGATTTGTTAGTTTAAAAATAGAGTTTAAAAGCTCTTCTTTAATAGCAGTATTAAAAGATAGTTTTGTATTTATCTGTCTCATTATCTTTTATTTTGTCCTTTTTTGTATTTTCTATAATAACATAATTTTGATTTATGTCATTATTTCAAAATCTTATTTTAGATAAAATGATTTTCTAAATTTATTGGAAAGAGAATTATATGAAAAAACTTTTATTTACAGCTTTAGCCTTAGTTTCAATTAACACTTGTATTTTAGCAAAAGATGAATTAGTGAAAACTAATGACCCTATGGCACAAGCAAAAGCAGATGAACAATTAAAAATACAAAATAAAGAGATTGTAAAGTTAGTTGTTGAAGCAGCAAGTAAGAAACTTCCTCAAAAAGTTGATGATTATACAAAATATGTGTCTATCAAATCTGAAGGCTTAAATCTTATTTCTACATTTGAGATTAATACTACACCTAAAAGTGATGAAAAAGTAATTGAAGAAGATAAACCAAGAATGGAGCAATTCATTAAAAAAGGTATTTGTCAAAGTTCTAAAAGATTTTTACAAAGTGATATAGGTATTACTTATATATACCTAAATGCCTCAACAAAAAAAGAATTATTTAGATTTTCAATGACAGAAAAAGATTGTTTAAAATATAGAAAATAAACTTTAGCACAAAAATAGTTTTTTCTATTTTTGTGCTAGTTCTTCTACGGCACCTTTAATTTGAAATGCTAATTCTTCTGTAATAAAATCATTGTATTTTTGAAAATATAATTTTAAATTTTCTTCATAAACTTCATTCATTGTTTCATTAAAATAATTATTATCATTTATTTCATTTATCATTGCTTCAATTGCAAAATTTTTTGATTGTATTAATTCCATATTTTCATTTACAAATTTTTGGAGTACATCCATTGCCGTTTGTTTTCTTAGTTCTTCCTCAAAAATAGAGTCTAAATTCTCTACTTCTTTTAAATCATTAATAAGTTCATATATTGAACCTAAGGCAAGTTTAAAGTCAACTTCATAAGAAGTCTCCTTTATTCCGCTTAAATGTATAAGTTTACCAAGGGCAATTTGGTAATTAGCTTCATATTTTGAAAGATTTTTTATAATATTCTCTCTACTGTAATATTTTTCTACAATCATTTGATAATCCATATATAATATTTTTTGTATTGTATCAAATATCTTATTTCTCTAGAGTAAAAATTTAAAATTTAAAAAATTATTATAAATTATTTAATAAAAATAAGGTAATTTTTTTATATATTTATCCTGATTAAAGTTATATAAATAATAATCAATCTATAATAAAATAAATATAAGTTTATTAAGGAAACAAAATGTTTAAAAACATAACCATAAAAGCAAAAGTTATTTCACTTCTTGTTATTTCGTTAAGTATATTAACTGTAATTTTGACAGTATTTTCTGTAAGTAAAGTAAAAGAGAGTTCTCTAACTCAAAGTTATTCAGCTTTAACATCAGCTAGAGATGGAAAAACAAATCAATTAGAAAATTTCTTTCATGAAAGAATTGCTGATATTAATATTTTATCAAAAAGTTCAAATGTAAAAGAGCTTACTTATGATTTAGATAATGCATATGAGTTAGTTGATATTGAAGAAAAAGGAGAATTTCCTGTTAATGAAATGGCTATAAAAGATGCAACAAAGCCTCATGAGGACTTTTTCCAAACTTATATGAAAGAGTATGGATATTATGATGTCTTTATTATTAGAGCTGATACTGGGCATGTTGTATATACAGTAACAAAAGAGTCTGATTATGGTAAAAATGTAAAATATGGTTCTTTAAAAGATAGTGGATTAGGTCATGCTTGGGCTAAAACATTAGAAAATAAAAGACCTACTTTTATTGATATGAGACCTTATGCTCCTAGTAATAATGCTCCTGCTATGTTTTTAGGAACACCAATATTTGAAAAAGGAAAAATCCTTGCAGTTTTAGTTTTTCAAATTAGTGATAAAGCTATTAATAAGATTATGCAATTTAGAAAAGGTTATGGTTCTACACAAGAAGATTATTTAGTTGGTATGGACAAATTAATGAGAAGTGATAGTTTTTTAGACCCTGAAGGGCACTCTTTAAAAGTCTCTTTTTCAGAAAATGTAGAAGTATCTACAACTGCTAGTAATAATGCACTTGCCGGTAAATCAAATACAGAAATTGTTATTGATTATAATGGACATCCCGTATTATCTGCATATAATATTATTTCAATTGGGGATGATTTTACTTGGGCAATTATGTCAGAAATTGATGAGGCAGAAGTTTTAGAAGCTCCAAATGCTATAAGAAATATAATTATAATTATATCACTAGCTTTACTTATATTTGTTGTAATTGGTGCAATTATGGTTATAAATAATATTGTGGTAAAAAGACTTAATAAATTCCAAGAAGGATTAGTTGGGTTCTTCAATTATGTAAATAGAGATGCCTCTGATGTAAAAGAATTGGAAGCTGATAGTATTGATGAGATCGGCCTTATGGCAAAAGTTGTAAATAAAAATATTCTTAAAGCTAAAAAAGGTATTGAAGAAGATAGAGCTATTATAGATGAAACTATAAAAGTTCTTAGTGAATTTGAAACTGGAAATTTAAGTCAAAGAATAAATACTCATGTTGAAAATCCTGCTTTAAATGAATTAAGAGATGTTCTTAATAAAATGGGAGATAATTTAGAAAAAAATATTGATAATATACTTAAAGTATTAAATCAATTTACAAACTATAATTATATGAATAAAGTTGATACCACAGGAATACAAGAGCATTTAGAAAAATTAGCACTTGGTGTAAATTCTTTAGGTGATTCAATTACTGGAATGTTAATTGACAATAAAAGAAATGGTCTAATAATGGATAATTCATCTAATGTTTTATTGAAAAATGTAGATAAATTAAATCAAGCTTCAAATGAAGCCGCAGCTTCGCTAGAAGAAACAGCCGCAGCTCTTGAAGAGATTACAAGTAATGTTACTTCTACAACTGGAAGAATCACACAAATGTCGAATTTCGCAAAACAAGTAACTACATCAGCTAGTGAAGGAGAAGTCTTAGCTTCAAAAACTACATCAGCAATGACTGAAATTAATACACAAGTATCAGCTATTAACGATGCAATTACAGTGATTGATCAAATTTCATTTCAAACAAATATCTTATCACTAAATGCAGCGGTTGAAGCTGCAACTGCTGGTGAAGCAGGAAAAGGTTTTGCAGTTGTTGCCCAAGAAGTTAGAAATCTTGCTAGTAGATCTGCTGAGGCAGCTAAAGAGATTAAAAATTTAGTTGAAAGTGCAAACTTAAGAGCAAATGAAGGAAAAGCTATTTCAGATGAAATGATTAATGGCTATGGAAGTCTAAATACTAATATTGCTAAAACAATAGAGCTTATTTCAGATATTGCAAATGCTTCTAAAGAACAAGAAGCTGGAATTGTTCAAATTAATGATGCTGTTAATTCACTTGATCAACAAACTCAAAAAAATGCAGCAGTAGCAAGTGAAACAAAAGATATTGCTTTAGATAGTTCTAAACTTGCAAAAGAGATTGTTTCTAAAGCAAATGAAAAAGAGTTTAAAGGAAAAAATAGTATTGACATTTCGCTTGAAGATAATTATGAAGAAAATCATCTAAAACCTTCTAATCAAAAAATAGAAGAAAAATCTTTAAAAAGCCCAAAAGTAATAAAAGCAGATGAAGACTCAAATAGTGATTGGGAGTCTTTTTAATTGAATCTAGAATAAACTCATCTTATATGAGTTTATTCGTTTTTTTTACTTGTAATATAACTATAAATATGATAAAGTGATTATCTAAAAATAATTTTATGGATATTAAATGAGTTTCTTCAATAAAATATTAAAATTTATAGCTAAAGCATCAATCCCTACATATAAATTTGACGATGATAAACTTCATTTTAAAGTAAAATCAGAAGAATATTATGAATACGATTTAGGTGAATATGATATTAAAACTCGTCATGATCCTTTTATTATGGAAGCTTATACTTTAACAACAAAAGATATTTTTTTAGAATATATTAGAATTGAGCAGAATACTCAATGGAATGGACAAGCTCTTTCTTTATTTGAGGGCTTTTTTGTTGAAAAATTAAATATCAAAGATTTTGAAGTTATTGAGAAAAAAGATATTGAACATTATACTTTTAAAACTTATAAAATAAATGAATCTTTTGTTATTCATATGATAGCCATTTATACGGTTGTTTCAGATGTAATTATTTTAGATACAAAAGGTGATTTATATAAAAATTTATTGTTTAGACTAGATGGTAATTATCAATATAAATTTGATAAAGAAGAAAAAGGTGATATTAATTTTAATATCTCAATGGTAAAAGATAATTGTTTTAAAGGATTCTTTAGTGCAAACGATTAAAAAAAATCTAATTTTTGTCTCTTCTGTTTTTTTTATTATAAGTTTTTTTGCAGCTTGTACTGCAAATACTTTAAATAAAAATAGTGCATTATATTTTGGCAAAAGTGCAAAAGATGCAGTTTCTATAAAACTTACTAATCCAACTTTTAAAAATCAATATACTTTTGCATGTAATGTTAATTCTTATACATTACTTGATGATAATGATTTGTATGGTCAATTATTTATTGAATATATTTATTTAGGATTTAATTGTCAATGGAATGGCTTAGCTAGTAGCTTTTTTGAAACAAATTTAAGATATGAATTGAAAATAGATACTTTAGAGACTGTTGAAGAGTTTGATTTTGGTACTTATAATTTTAAAACATTCAAAATTGATAATGATACATATTTATCAATGATTTATATGTTTGGTAATAATACAGATAGATTTATTCTTGATTATGAAGGAAAATTCTATACAAAATTATTAAAAAGTTTTAAACCTGATTATCAAAATAAAATTGCTTTTCAAAAAAGATTTAAAGGTAAATATGATGATAGTTTAGTTAGAAAAAATATCGTAAATCACTATTTTTCAGAAGAGAGAAGTTCCATCGAAAATGATTGGAGATAGTCTTTTTTTATAACAAATAAAAGGTTTCCCTTTTATTTGCCAAATACTTTTTTAAGTAATGAAGTTGTTTGAGCAAGAGGATTTGATCTAATTGCTGCTTCTTTTTCTGCAATCATTTTAAATAAACCATCTATAGCTTTTTCTGTAACATATTCATCTAAATTTTGCTCAGAACTTCCTGGAAGATAAGAATCAACTCCAAAATCTTTAGCCATCCCCATAACGGTACTATTGTCTACAAAATCTTTTGCATTTGTTTTATAAAAACTGTTAATTGAGTCATAATAACTTGCTACTTGATTTTGTTTCATAGTCTCTTGAATAATTGGTGTTATCATTTTTTTTAATGAAGTTACAGTATTAGATTTAAAATAATCAGTAGCTGCATTTTCGTCTCCTGCTAGGATTTTTTGTGCATCACTTAAGCTCATTTTATCAATTGCCTCAACGAAAATTTCTGCAGTTTTTGGAGCTGCTTGCGTAGCTGCACTGTTCATAGAGTTTATTAAATCGTCAGCCATTTTATCTCCACCTGCTTTTCTAATAATTCCTTCAGCTTTTTGTAGGTTTTCAGGTAAAGGAATTTTTACTAAAGAATTATTTAAATAACCATTATTAGAGCCTAAATTTTTAACAGCATAATCAACTCCTACTTTTAAAGCCTCTTTTAATCCATTTGTTACACTTGAATTACTTAATTCTGTTTTTGAATCTGTTTTTGAAGTAGATGAGGTAGTTGAAGATTTCATATTATCCATTACTCCTTTAGTGATACTTCCTAAATCAAACCCAAAGCTTAAAGTAGTACATAAAACCAAAGATGCCGCAATTGATGCTTTTTTTATCATGTTATTTCCTAATAAATTTTTTTGTTATTATATGTTATTTCACATAAAAGTAGGTTATTTTAGTATTTTTTTATATAATAATTGTGAAAAAGAAAAGGTAGTACATATGACAAATGAGATTTCAAGCTATTTATATAGTTTTAAAAATAAAGTTATCGAAGCAGATGAGCTTGCTTCAAAGTTAAATACCCAAATTGAAGAGTTTGCAAAAGAGTTGAGAAAAGAAAAATTGGATATAGAATTTGAAGAAAATTTTTTAACAATATTGGGTTATTCTTATAGATTAGAAAATATTTCCCAAAGACTATTTTTTACTTTTCAAGAAGCTGTATATGCAATTGATTTAGATAAATTAATGAGAAATGAAGATTCTGAAAGATTAAACTCTATTGTTTATATCTTAGTTTTAGATGAGCTTATAAAGGAGTTTAATACAAGCGTTATAGATGAGGAACTAAAGAAGAAAGCTTTGGATACTTATAAGAAGATAGAAGATAGAAAAGCAAGTGAGAATAAAAAATACCACATGTATCAGTATTAAAGAAACTACTAATCTAGTAGTTTCTCTATTTCTTCTTCTATAAATTTAATATCATCAGTTAGTTTTATAATTTCTAAATCTTTTTTATCTATCATTCCATTTTTATATAAAGATTTTTTTAAGAATTTAATAAGATATTTCCAATATTCTTCACCTACTAAAAAAACTTTAAATCCATTTAGTTTTCCAGTTTGTGCCAAAGTTAAAACTTCAAATAATTCATCTAAAGTTCCAAATCCCCCAGGAAAAACTACACACGCTTTTGAATACTTAACAAGCATATATTTTCTAGAGAAAAAATGGTTAAATCTTAAACTCTTTGTTGTATAAGGGTTTAGTGTTTGCTCCAAGGGTAAGAGAATGTTTAATCCAACAGATTCCGCATTATGTGATTTGTAAGCACCTTTGTTAGCTGCTTGCATAATACCATTTCCTCCACCTGTTATAACATTTATTTCTTTTTGAGCTAAATTAAAACCAAGTTTTTGTGCTAAAAGTGCATAGTCATCACATTCAGGTGTTCTAGAACTTCCAAAGATAGTAATGCAATTTTTTAAACCTTCTAATAGTTTTTCGCCATCTTTAAAATCATTTATAATTGATTCTGTATAAATACTTTTTTTATTATCGTTCATATTATTCTCTTCATATTTAATTTAATCGAGTATTATAGAGTAAATATGATTGAACTCTTCTTTTTATAATATTTATTAATAAAAAATTTTCTCTAAATAAAAAACTCACTATAATCTCACCTATAAATAATAGAATTTTTCTATTAAAATATAGGAGATTTTTTTGTTTAATGAGAAAAATATTCCAAAACTTATAGTTTTTACACCTGTTCTTTCCGTATTAATTAGTGCATTTTTTACTATTTATTTTTTCGTTAAAAATCAAAATAACTATTTTGAAGAAGAGAGTTTGCGTGTAGAAAAAGAGTATATTCAAAAACAAAGAAATATTTTAAAAAAAGAGATTTCTTCTATACTAAATTATATAAAATTTCATGTTCATGAAAATAAAAAATTAAGTCAAAAAGAGTTAAAAGAAAAGCTAATTAAATATATTGAAACAATTAGGTTTGAGGATAATGGCTATATTTGGATTCATGATACTAGTTACTATCTAAGAGCACATCCTTATAGACAAGATAATATTGGTTTATATGATATTGGTTTAAAAGACGCCATGGGAATTTTAATTACGAAGAAGTTTATTAAAGAAACACTAAATAATCCAGAAGGAGTATTTATTGAATACTATTGGGAAAAACCAAAAGAAGTACATCCCTCTAAAAAACTTGCTTTTTTCAAAATTTTTGAAGAATATAATTGGGTGATTGGAGCTGGTTTATATATAGATGATATTGAGAAATCAATATACAAAAGTAAAAAAGCTCTAGAAGAAAGAATTAATAAATATATTAGACAGGTTTTAATTGTTTCAATAATGATTATTTTTGTAATTGGAATTTTATCTTTTATTATATCAAGAAAAATAAATAGTGCTTTCTCAAGCTACAAAATAAAAGTTAAGAAAAAAGAATTACAATTATCTGATATTAATAAAAATTTAGAAAAAAGAGTTGAAAAAGGAATTCTTGAAACTAAGAAAAAAGATAGAGCAATGCTTCATCAATCAAGACTTGCAAGAATGGGAGCAATGCTTTCAATGATTGCTCATCAATGGAGGCAACCTTTAAGTGAAGTTTCTGGGATTTTGATGGAACTTGAAACTGCAAATAAATTTAATAAAGCAGATGATATATTGATTCGTGAAAGTGTAGAAGAATCTAATAAATTAATTCAATTTATGTCTCACACAATTGATGATTTTAGAAATTTCTTTAAACCTGATAAAAAGAAAATTAGATTTTATGTGGATGATGCTTGTAATGAAGCCATTTCTTTAGTAAGTGCTTCTATTAAGAGTTATGATATTAAATTAAATAAAAAAGTAAATTGTAATAGTGTAATAAATGGATATGAAAGAGAATTTGCTCAAGTTATGTTAAATTTAATTTCAAATGCAAAAGATGTTTTAAACCAAAGAAAAATAGAAAAACCAGAAATAGAAATTGTAATTGATGTAGAAGCAAAGAGCGCTACTCTTACTGTTGAAGATAATGCAGGTGGGGTAAAAGAAGAACATCTTGATTTGATTTTTGAGCCATATTTTACAACAAAAGAGAGTTCAAAAGGTACAGGGCTTGGACTTTATATGTCAAAAATGATTATTGAAAAAAATATGAATGGTGAATTAACAGTTGAAAATACTAAAAAAGGTGCTTTATTTAAAATAGTTGTGGAGATGGATAATGGACAATAAAACAGACAATTTATTAAATCAATTTAAGAATTATACAATTCTTTGTGTAGAAGATGAAGACGGGATTAGAAAAAGAGTAGTTAATACTCTAAAATACTATTTTAAAGATGTTTTGGAAGCTTCTAATGCTGAGGAGGGATATGAATTATATCTTGAATACAAACCAGATATTATTTTAAGCGATATTGAAATGCCAAATAAAAATGGTATTTATATGGTAAAAAAGATTAGAGAGAAAGATTTAAAAACTATTATTATAATGGTTACAGCTTATTCAAGTGAAGAGTATTTAATGGATTTGATTAATCTTAATATTAATCAATATGTATTGAAGCCAATTTATGCGGATAATCTATTAAATGGGATAATAAAAGGACTAGGTGATAAACTAACAAAAAATCTAATTTTTAGTAATAATTGTTATTTTGATGTACAAAAACATGAACTTTTTTACAATAATGAAGAAATTACTTTAAGAAAAAGAGAAAAAGATTTTTTAATACTTTTATATAAAAATAGAAATCAAGTGCTTACTTATTATCAAATTGAAGAATATATATGGAAAGATAAATCTATGAGTATGACAGCTTTAAAAACATTTATTAAAGAGCTAAGACAAAAACTACCAATTGAATTAATTCAAAACATCTCTCAAACAGGATATAAACTAGCAAATACTAACTCCTAATATAAAACTCACCACTAACTCACCATTAATAGATAAACTTGCAGATATTAATTTTAAGGAGAGTTATATGATTAAAAAAAGTTTATTTATTGCAGGACTTGCTGCATCACTTTTAGCGGGTGATATTAAAATGGATTTAAATGCAAAATATGGGGCAAATAATTTTCATACAAAAGGTGCGCAAGAATTTGCAGCACTAGTTAAAAATTATTCAAAGGGAAGTATTGATATTACAGTTCATGCTGGATCTTCACTAATTAAGGGAAATCCATTAAAAGCTGTAAAAGATGGGACAGTTGCAATGACTGATATGTTCATACCTTTTACTTCAGGTGGGGGAAAAGTATTTGGGATTTCTGCATTACCGTTTATTGCACAATCATATGATGATGCTTTTAGACTTTATCAAATTTCAAAGCCAGCTTATGAAAAAACTGCAAGAAAGTGGAATCAAAAACTTCTTTATAGTGTAACTTGGCCACCATCTGGATTTTATTCAAATAAAAAAATGAGTTCAATTGATGATTTTAAGGGTGCAAAGACAAGAACTTATGATAAAAATTCAGCAGCTTTTGTAAATAGTGCAGGGGGAAATGCTGTTGCTTTACCTTGGGGTGAAGTTTATTCATCTTTAAGAACAGGAATGGTTGATTCAGTTGTTACTTCTTCAGCTTCAGGAAAAGATGGTAAATTTTGGGAAGTTCTAGATAATTTCACAAAAATCAATTATGCCTATCCATTACAAGCTGTTACTATTAACTTAGATTACTGGAATAGTTTAGATAAGTCTCAACAAAAAGCTATGTTAAAAGCAGCAAAAGAAATAGAAAAAACTCAATGGGAAGCTTCAAAAATTGAAGATAAAGTTGCTTTAGAAACATTAGTTGAAAATGGACTTAAAGTAGATGAAGCATCGAATGAATTAAAAGCTGAACTTGATAAAATTGCAAATGCTTTATTATCAGAATATTTAGATGGTGCAAATTCTCAAATCAAAAAGATTTTTGAAGAATATAGAAAGTAATAGTGATGAATACTTTAACAAATTTTATAAATAGGCTCTCCAAAGGTGGAGCTTATTTATCAGGACTTTTATTAGTATCTCTAGTTTGTCTAATTTTAACAGAGATTTTTTTAAGATATTTCTTTGATAAGTCTACAATGATTGCAGATGAATATAGTGGATATCTATATTTAGCTTCAATTTTTTTAGGTTTGGCATATACCTTTACAAAAGATGGACATATCCGTATAAATATTGTTACTTCAAGATTAAATAAGCAAGCGAATAAATTTATTGATATTTTTGCTTCAATTATTACTTTGTCTGTGCTAGCTTTTATTTTATATAGAACAGTTTTATTTACATACGATTCTTATGAATTTGAGATGTTATCAGAGGCAGTTTCTGAAACACCACTTTATTTAACACAAATAGTAATGCCTTTAGGAACAGCTTTATTTATTCTGTCAGTTATTGCATTTATTATAAAAAGGCTGAAAAATGATATCTGATCCATTAGTTTTATCTGTAATTATAATTTTAGTAATGTTTGCTTTTTTACTTTCATCTATTTGGATTGGTGTATCTTTAATTTTAACAGGTATTTTAGGAATGCTTTTATTTGACCATAATTTACCTATTGCAATTAGTATATATGACAAGATAGGGGATTTATTAGCTTCTTCACTTTATGATGCTTTAAATTCATGGTCCTTAGCTGCTCTTCCAATGTTTATTCTTATGGGTGAAATTTTATATAAATCATCAATTTCAACAAGATTGTTAAATGGTTTAAAACCTTGGCTTTCATATATTCCTGGTGGATTATTACATGTAAATGTTGCTGCTTGTTCTCTTTTTGCAGCAGTTTCAGGCTCAAGTGCAGCTACAACTGCAACAGTTGGTAAAATCACATTAGGAGAGCTTGAAAAAAGAGGTTATTCAAAATCAATTGCTATGGGTTCTCTAGCTGGTGCTGGAACTTTAGGTTTTCTAATTCCTCCTTCACTAATTATGATTATCTACGGAGTTTTAGCTGATACTTCTATTGGTAAACTGTTTATAGCAGGAATTATTCCCGGACTTTTACTTGCAACTTTATATTCAGTATATATTATGGTTGCAGCAAAAATAGACCCAAGTATAGAACCAGAGATAAAAGAGACTTTTACTTGGTCACAGAAGTTAGATTCTTTAAAAGATTTAGTTCCTGTATTTTCATTAATTACATTAATCTTAGGATCAATCTATGGCGGATTTGCAACTCCAACTGAAGCTGCTGCTTTAGGAGTTTTTGGTGCAATTATTCTAGCTATATATTTTAAAAGTTTTACTTGGAAAATTTTTAGAACTGCTCTTTTAAATTCTGTTAAAACTTCAACAATGATTAGTTTTATAATAGCAGGAGCAGTTTTTCTTTCTCAAGTAATTGGATTCTTAGGAATTGCTAGGGCTATGAGTGAGTTTATTATAGGACTTGGTTTATCTCCTTTAATGCTTATTTTACTTATTGGTATTATGTATATTATTTTAGGAATGATTCTTGAAGCTATTTCAATAGTTGTAATGACACTTCCAATTGTATTACCAATCGTAATTCTTGCTGGATTTGACCCTTTATGGTTTGGTATATTCTTAGTATTTATGGTTGAAATGGCGCAAATAACACCGCCTGTTGGTTTTTCACTCTTTGTAATACAAAGTATCTCCAATGAAAAGATTGAAACAATTTTAAAAGCAACATTTCCATTCTTTGTTATGATGATTATAACAGTAATGGCAATAACCTTCTTCCCTGAAATTGTTCATTACTTGCCTAATCAAATGATTAAGTAAATTCTTTTGAAGAAGTGAACAAGCTTCACTTCTTTATTTTTTTAAGTATTCTTTATTTTGTACTTGTATGATATTATTATATAAGTGCAAATTTATAAAATTTAATTGCAAGGAAATCAAATGATTAAATTAAATTGTGATATGGGTGAAAGTTTTGGCATTTGGAAAATGGGAAAAGATGAAGAAGTTATGCCATATATATCTTTGGCAAATCTTGCTTGTGGTTTTCACGCTTCTGATGCAATTACTATGAATAGATCTGTTGAATTAGCCAAAAAATATAACGTAACAATAGGAGCATATCCTTCATATCAAGACTTAGTAGGTTTTGGACGAAGAAGTATGTCTTGTTCTCTTGAAGAAATCAAATCAATTATTTTATATCAAATAGGGGCTTTAAGTGCCTTTTGTAAAGCTCATGGCGTAGCTATTTCTTATGTAAAACCTCATGGTGCTTTGTACAATGATATGATGAAAGATGAAAATATCTTTAAAGCAATACTTAGTGCACTTTCTTCATATGATAAAAATATTAAACTGATGGTTCTATCAAAGCCTGATAATGAAGCTTATGAACACACTGCAAAGAAATATAATATTAATCTTTTATATGAAGTATTTGCAGATAGAAATTATAATGATGATGGTAGCTTACTTTCTCGTATGCTTCCTGATGCTGTTATTAATGATGAATTAGAAGTAATGCAAAGAATAGAAATTTTAAAAAACAATGGTTTTCTTGAAAGTATAAAGGGTAAAAAACTATTTTTAAAAGCTGACACAATTTGTGTTCATGGCGATGGGGGAAATGCTTTATCGTTTATAAAGGCCTTAAATAAAGTTTTAATTTAATGGAAATAAAAATGGAAATAAAAGTAGCCTCTGTTGATTCAGTAATTATTTATTTTGATAAGACAATCTCAAAGAATACTTCTTTAAAAGTAAAAGCAGCTTATAAGATTTTGAAATCATTAGAAGATACGGCCTTAATTGAGATTGTTCCTTCTTACACTTCTATTTTAATAACATATGATATTTTTAAATATGATATTAATTCAATAAAAGGATTTTTAAAAGAGCTTTTAAAAGATTTAAAAATAGAAGAAGAAAAAGATTTAAAAGTTATAAATGTTGATGTTTATTATGGAGATGATGTTGGCTTTGATTTAGAAAAAGTTGCCTTAAATGCAAATATATCTATTGATGAGGTAATAAAAATTCATAGTTCAAAAGTTTATGATGTTTATGCTATTGGTTTTCTTCCAGGTTTTGCATATTTAGCGGCAATCGACGATAGAATTATTACTCCAAGGTTAAAAACTCCAAGAAAAAAAATACCAAAAGGTAGTGTAGCAATAGCTGATAATCAAAGTGCTATCTACCCTCAAAATTCGCCTGGTGGATGGAATATTTTAGGAAAAACTACTTTTGAACTTTTTGATAAAAACTTAGAATCTTTATCTCCTATAACGATTGAATCAAGAATAAAATTTAATCCTATTACTAAAGAAGAATTTTTAAAACAAGGTGGACAAATTGAGTTTTGAGGTTATAAAAGCAGGAATTTTCACTACTCTTCAAGATAGGGGAAGGTTCTCATTTACGCATTTAGGTGTTACAAATTCTGGGCTTGCAGATGAATATTCAGCCCTAGCAGCACAAAAACTTTTGGATAATAAACTAAATACTAATATTTTAGAAATAGCTTTTCCAAATCTTGAATTAAAATCAACTGCCAATACAACTCTTTCTATTACAGGAGCTTTTTGTGAGTTTTTTATAAATAATGAGTTAAAAAAAACATGGCAATTACATAAAATTAAAAAAGGCGATATTCTAAGAGTTGGAAAATTTTTAGAAGGACAAAGAGTATATCTAGCTGTTAAAAATGGTTTTGATATTCCTAAAGAATTTGGGAGTAATTCTACTACTACAAAAGAGTCTTTAGGTGGAATAAGAGGGCGTCAAATTAAAAATGGAGACACTCTTTTATTTACAAAAAACAATGAAAATTTAAGAAAAAGATGGCATGAAAGATATATGCCTATTTATGAAAAAGAGTTGACTATAAGAGTGATTCTTTCCTATCAAGAAGAGAGTTTTTCAAAAGAAGAAAAAGAGAAGTTTTTTAATAGTATTTATACCATAACACCTGATTTTAATAGAATGGCTTGTAAATTAAATGGTGAAGCAATTAAGTCAAGTTTAAATGGAGTTATTTCAGAAGGCATAGCTTTTGGAAGTATTCAAATACCAAATGACGGTCAACCTATAATACTTTTAAAAGAGAGGCAAACAATTGGTGGTTATCCAAAAATTGGTGCAGTTTTAAGTATAGATTGTTTTAAATTAGCCCAAATGAAAATAGGAAGTAAAATAAGATTTAAAGAAATAGATATTAAAGAAGCTCAAGAAAAACTAAAATCTTTTTATTCTATTTTTTCTTAATATCTTTTAAAAGAGCATTCATAGATTCATGAAATGATTCATCTTTTTTAACTTCTGTAATTGAGTATTGAAAAGTTGGTTTGATAATTACTCCTGAATTACTTTTTAATGTTGTATTAAAGAGTATGCTTGAAGTAGTATATAATAAAGTTTTAAGAGAATCTAAATCTTCTTCATGTAAGCTTATTATAAATTTATTATCCAAGAATCTTGTTATTTCAAAGTTTAACTTTTCTTCTTTAAATTTATTTTTAAAATATGCTGCAATATAAACTAATAGGTTATCAGATATTAATTTACTATACGTTTTTGCAATATAATTATAATCTACAACATCAATTAAAATAATTATTGCATTTTCTTTATAGTTTGCATCTTTATTAAGATATTTATGATAGAGCCATTTTTTATTATTAGCTTTTGTTAAGTAATCTTTATAAATATTATTTGTAATATCTTGAAGTTCATTTTGTAAGTTTTTTATTTGAGAATATAAATCTTTTAAAAGTTGTGCATTTTGTTCTTTTATTGCTTCTTGTGCCTCTAAAGTTAAAGTAGCTACATTATCAATAGTTTTTGCAGCATCATTAACATAGTCATTGATAATATTAAATTCATTTAATATCAACTCACTTAATTCTTTTTCGAAAAATTCACCATCAATATTTATATCAACAGTTTTTGCATATTTGTCAAAGCATTGAAAATAGTTTGAAGGAAGAACTATCTCTTTTGATAGAAGTTCACTCATTGTTAAGTCTGTTATTTCTTTTAATTTAGTTTTCATCAATTTTTCCAATTATTTCATCAATATGTACAGCTTTTCCTATATAATAACCTTGAGAATAATCTATATCAAGAGACTTTACATATCTTAGTATTTTTAAATCACTTACAAATTCAGCTACGACTTTTATATTTTGTTCTTTACAAAATAAAACTATACTTTTTACTAGGTTATAATAAATATCTTCATCGATTTTTTTTATTAGACTTCCGTCTAATTTAATAAAATCTGTATTAATATTTAATATATGTTCATAATTTGAAAAGCCGCTTCCAAAATCATCAATCGCAATTTGGACATTGTATTTTTTTAAGTCATTAATAAAATCATTTACTAAATAAAAATTATTGATTTTTTTACTTTCAAGAATCTCTATAGTTAAATGGCTACCAATTTTTGTATCTTTTATATTATTTATTATCAAATTTTTGATAGTAGGATTTAAAATATCATTATAATCTAGATTTATGCTAACATCAATTTCATATTTTTTAATATAATTAATAACTTTTAAAATTAATATTTTCATTAATTTATTGAATAATCTATATTTTCTAGCTTTTCCAAGAAAAGCTTGAGGCATAATAAGATTTCCTTCTTTATCAAATATTCTCATTAAAGCTTCATATTTTATGATTTTAGAGGTTTTGTTATCTTGTATAGGTTGGAAATAGGGTTCAACTGTCTCTTCTTTTATACTTCTATGAAGTGTTGAAAGAAGTTCTTCATTTAAAAAATGGTTTTTGTAAAGATTTGAATCATAATACATAAAATGCAAATAATTTAGTTTTGCATTATGTAAAGCTTTTTCTGCATAAACAAGTAATTCTTCATCTTGCCCTTTTGAACAACCAATTGTAATATCAATATCTATTTTAATTTCATCTTTTAATAACGAAAATTGAGAGCTAACAACAGTATTAAAAATTATGTTTCTTATTTTCATAATTTCCATCTCATGTAGTTCTTCAAAGATTGTTAAAGTAAATACATCTACATGTGTATTTTTTATTTCAATTGATATTCTTCTATCGAGAAAAGAAATTATTTCTTTTTTTATAGTTGTTTTTAAAAGTTTAAGAAGTTGGGTTATTATATAGTCGCCATTTTCAAAACCATAAACAGCATTAATATCTTTCATATAAAGGATATCAATTATATATATAGTTTTAGTTCGGTCTTTATAAAAATATTTACAAAACCTTTGAAATAAGGACATTTTATAACCTTCTTTTATATAAGTACAATTAGTATATATAATTTAATCTTAAGAATTGTATATTTAAATCTTATAAAAATTTAAATTTTTAAATTTTTATAAAATATTTTTTATAAAATATACATTTTGTATAATTTTTAGCTTTTTAATATTATTTAGTTACAATCTCAAATTATTTTAAAGGTATAAATTGAAAAAAATAAATATAAAAGATAAAAAAGTAGAGATTAATTTAACAGAAGTTCTAAATGCAGTTTCTCAAAAGAAGAATATTGAGATTGATATTGAGGGTGAAATATATTTTAATAAAAATTATAATTTGAAAAAAGTAATTATTTTTAAACTTGATAATTTTGATAATATTTCAAGTATTTTAGAAATAAAAGCTTTAGTAAATAAAATATTCAAAAGTTATAACCCTATTATAAAAAACAATTCTTGTATTTTAAGTCCACTTAAAGCATGGCAAGAAGTAATTTCACTAAATCAAACTAGAATGTTGTATTTTGATCACCAAAGTGATGGTGTTGAATTATTTGAAGATAAGCAATTAGAAGATATAGGTTGGAATGCAATTCCTTGTGATATTTCATATAGAGAAATTTCAGAATTTATAGAGAGTAATTGTGAAGGAATTTTAGTATACTACGATAATGAAATACAGTTTAATGGATTTGTAATAGTTGAGGATATAGAAAAAACAAGAATACTTGTAAAAGAGTTTATAATCAAAATTATAAAAGAAAAAATTGTTAAAAATTTAATTGATATTGAAGATGATGATGTTATTGAAGCATTAGCATTTTTTGAAATAAAGGTGTAACTTGGAAGATTTAATTAGAAGTGGTGGATATTTTGCTTATGTAATACTATTTTTATATTCATTTGGCGGAGGCTTCGTAGGATTGGTAATAGCAGGTGTTTTATCATACGCAGGAGACTTAAATATTGTTGTATCAATGATAGTTGCAGGAAGTGCAAATTTTATTGGTGACCAGTTTTTATTTTATATGGCAAGAACTAATAAAATTTATGCAAGAGATACTATGAAAAAGTACGGAAGAAAAGTTGCTCTTGCACATTTACTAATGAGAAGGCATGGTTCTCCGGTTGTTTTTATTCAAAAATATATTTATGGAATTAAAACTTTAATTCCATTAGCTATGGGGCTTACTAAGTATTCATATCAAAAGTTTACAATTTATAATGCTTTTGCTTCAGTACTTTGGGCAATTGTTATAGGATATTCAAGTTATATGCTAGGTGAAATAATTTTAACTTATGCAGAAGAGTATAAATATTATGGGGTGGCTTTTATTTTAGCTATAGTATTTGGAACATCGTATTATTTTAAGAAAATATAATACAAAAATAAAAGAAAGGCTAGAAAATAAAACACTTTAATAATTTAAATCTTACAAAAGATTTTTTAAAAAATATTGATTCTTTAGGATTTAAAGAGATGACTGATATTCAGTCACTTTGTTTAGAAGATATCTTAAATAATAAAGACGTAGTTGCTAAAGCTAAAACAGGCTCAGGAAAAACTGTTGCTTTTTCCATTCCAATTGTAAATAAACTAAATGTAAAAAAGTTTAGAATTCAATCAATAGTTTTAGCTCCAACAAGAGAGTTAGCAAATCAAATTGCAATAGAAATAAGAAAACTTTCACGACATATTCATAATGTAAAAGTTTTAACACTTTGTGGTGGAGTTCCTTTCAAGCCTCAAGTAGCTTCTTTAGAACATGGAGCACATATAATTGTAGCAACGCCAGGGCGAATACTTCAACATATAAATGAAACAAAAATTGATTTGTCAAATGTAAATATGCTTGTTTTAGATGAAGGTGATAAAATGCTTGATATGGGCTTTTATGATGATATTTTAAAAGTAATTGAAAATATCCCAAAACAGAGACAAACACTTTTATTTTCAGCAACTTATGAAACAAACATTGAAGGTTTATCAAAAGCAATTTTAAATAAACCAAAATTTGTGGAAACTCAAAGTATTCATGAAAATGAGGTTATTAACCAAAAGTTTTATGAGGTAAAAGATGTAAATAAAACTTCTTTAATCCCTTCTTTAATCTCTTCAAATAAAGCAAAATCAGTATTAATTTTTTGTAATACAAAAATAAAATGTGATGAACTAAGTGATGATTTAATTGACTTAGGATTGGATGTATTAACTTTGCATTCTGATTTAGAACAAAGAGATAGAGATGAGACAATAATTTTATTTTCAAATAAATCATACCCGATTATGGTAGCAACAGATGTAGCTTCAAGAGGTTTACATATTGATGATATCGACTTAGTTATAAACTATGATATAGCAAGAGATGAGATGGTTCATACTCATAGAATAGGGCGTACTGCACGTGCTGGAAAAAATGGGCTTGCTGTTAGTTTATGTACTTTTGAAGATGATAGTAGAGTTGATTTAATAAAAGATAAATTTGAAGATCTTAGTTTTGATAGTCTTAAAAGTATTGTTGATGATTTTGATTATAAAATTGATGCAGATTATAGATCAATTTTTATTTTGGGTGGTAAAAAACAAAAGATTAGACCAGGCGATATTTTAGGAGCATTAACAGCAGGTGTTGGAATTGATAAAAATGAAATTGGAAAAATTGATATTTTAGATTTTGTTTCTTATGTTGCTGTTAAAAAAGAGTTTATTAAAAAAGCAGTTATGGGATTAGAAAAAGGAAAGATAAAAGGAAAGTTCTTTAAAGTCTTTGAAAAATAATTATGTTAGAATTCTCAAAAGTTTAGATGGGACCTCAAAAGAGCATTTGTTTCTCTTTAAAGTATATTTAAAGATGAAAGTCCCTTTTAAATGAAATATTTAAAAGGATAACTATATGGCAACAGCAACAGCTAGACATTTACTTGTTGAAAGTGAAGAATTATGTAATGAATTAAAACAAAAAATCGCAGATGGTGCAAAATTTGAAGATGTAGCAAAAGAACATTCTACTTGTCCTTCAGGTGCACAAGGTGGAGATTTAGGTCACTTTTCACAAGGTCAAATGGTACCAGAATTTGATAAAGTAGTTTTCAATGATGCTATAAATGTGGTTCATGGACCAGTTAAAACTCAATTTGGATACCACTTACTAGAAACAACTTCAAGAGAAGATTAATCTAATACAAAGACTTAGATTCCTTTTAAAAATGATAAATTTAAATATTTTTAAAAGGAACTATTCTTCAAATTATTTATTTAATATCTCTATTAAACTTTTTCTTCTTCTACTTCTTCATCCCATAAAATAGAGACTCCATACTCTTTATCCAAAATCACATATTTAAAATACTCTTTTGTACCAGCTCTTCCATGAAGTCTAACAATTGTTTGCTCATACTGAAGTAGTTTTTTCATTTCATATTCAGAAAAAGAACGTTTGTTCCATTTTAAAAAAGCATTTGAATAAACTCTAAAAGTACATGTGGAATCAGCAGTAAAAACATATTGTTCGCTTTCATCATACTCTTTTTTTGCATTTTCACATGAATATAGTTTAATCTTTTTGCCTTGGGCTACAATTTTTTTTGAGTGTACATTAGCATTACAATAAGGGCATTTACCTAATATTGACATGATAAAACTCCTTTTTTATTTGGATTTTACCATTAATCTAAAAAGTGATGAAAAAATATTTCATTTTGTAATAATTTTTTTTTAGAATATTAAAAATCAAAGTGATAATTGTATATAATCACACATGAATAAATTCACAAATGAAACAATGTATCAAATTATCCAAATAATAGAACTAGACTTATTATCAAAAGAAAAAATATCTTTTGAAGTTTTAAATCCAGATTTTATAAGTTCAACATATGCAGGTCAAGTAATTAATATAGCTAATGAAAAGTTTATTTATAGATCATACAAAGCTTGGACAGATTTAGCTTCTAAGCTTTTTTGTAGAATCTTAACTCCAATTAAAAAAACTGAGCATAGCATAATAATTAGTTTTGAAAAACTAAAAGTAGAGGAATCTTTTCATAAAATAAAAGAAAAAAAAGAAGAAAAATATGGAATAGAATCAACTTTTTCTTTGATAAATAAAAATGAAGAACCCGAGGTTTTATTAACATATTTACAAGCTTTGAATAATGTAAAAATTGAATCTAAAAAAAGAGTTTTAAATTTAGGAATTAATAGTGGAGAAGAGTTTGAGTTAATAAAAGAACATTTAGCTAAACACTTAGAAGATTTTGAAAATATAGAGTTTGTGGGTATTGATTATTGTGAATCTGCAATTACTCTTGCAAAAAAGAAATTTGAAAAAAATACTAATGTAAACTTTTATTCTCATGATATTAACAATTTGGAAGAGTTAAATTTAGGTGAATTTGATTTAATTATCTCAATTGGAACCCTTCAAAGTTCTAATCTTGATTTTAATAAAATCTTTATGGATATTGTTCAAAAAAATTTAAAAAAAGATGGAAGCATGATTTTAGGGTTTCCAAATTGTAGATGGATTGATGGTGAAATTATTTATGGAGCTAAAGCACCAAATTACTCCTATTCTGAAATGTCAATACTTTATAAAGATGCATTTTTTTGTAAAAAATATTTACAACAAAAAAAATTTAGAGTAACTCTAACAGGAAAATATTATATATTTTTAACCGCTACTTCTATTAGATAGAAAAAATTAAGAGAAAAATCTCTTAATTTTTAAAATCATTATTCTCCAAATTCCCTTCAATTAATGTAGGGTCTGTTTGATCTGGTTTTTCATTTGAAGTATCACTTACATTGTTTTTATCAATATTCTCTGGTTTTACTTTTTTTACCATTTCTTTTTTCATCTCTTCTTTTTTTTCTTGGTTTTGATTTGCAAAAGCAAAAGAACTTAAACCTATTAAAGAGGCCAATAATAAAGCTATTCCTTTTCGTGTATTCATGTCAGATCCTTTTATTATTTCTTTGAATTATATCTTAATTATGATGATAAAATATTTTGCAATAATTTTATTTATTCATATTAATCTAAATTTAATTTTTAAAATATAATTTTTATATAATTTTTTGGATTTTATGATATTGTTTTATTATGAAAAAAAACATTATTATTATATTTATTTTTTTGATTTTTCTTTGTTCAAATAGCTTTGCTTATAATAAAAATTACGCAAATAATTCAGATGTAAAAATTTTTATAAATGATTTGGCAAAGAATGAGGGTTTTGATAAAAAAGAATTAATCAATCTTTTTTCTAAAGTTGAAGTACAAAAGAGTGCCTTAAAATACTATTTGAAAGCTAAAAAATCTGATATTAAAATTATGAAAAAAAATTATGGAAGCTGGGACAGATATGAGGAAAAACTTTTAAATAAAAAAAGAATTGATCTTGGTATAGAATTTATGAAAAGAAATAAAAAGGTTCTAGTTCAAGCATATAAAAAATTTGGCGTTCAACCTGAATATATTACTGCAATTATTGGTGTTGAAAGTTATTATGGTTTATTTATGGGAAACTATCCGGTTTTTGATACTTTAAGCACTTTAGCATTTGAAGAAAATAGAAAAAATAAGTTTTTTAAAAATGAGTTAAAAGAGTTTTTAAAATTAACAAAAAAAAATAAACAAAATCCAAAAAGTATAAATGGTTCTTTTGCTGGGGCAATTGGACTAGCCCAGTTTATGCCAAGTAATTTTAAAAGACTAGCAGTTGATTTTAATAAAGACAATAAAGTTGATTTAAATAATGAAGTTGATGCAATAGGAAGCGTGGCTAATTATTTTCAAAAATCTGGTTGGAATAAATATCTTCCTGTTGCAACAAGAGTTTCATATAAAGGGAAACGTTTTACAAAATTTAAAACAGGATTTAAACACAAATATAAACGTTCTAAATTAAGAGGAATTAGTCCAAAGAATAAGAATTTTTTTTATAATAATAAAGTTCATTTAGTAAAGTTAAATAGAAAAAAATTTGATGAACTTTGGTATGGAACAAAAAATTTTTATGTTATAACTAGATACAATAGAAGTAGTTATTATGCAATGGCTGTTCATAAGTTAGCAAAAGAGATTAGAAAAGAATACAAATTAAGAAGTTGAAATCCACGAAAACTGCACATATTTTGAGTTAAAATTTCAAAAAAAATAGGCAAATAATGAATAATCAAAAAAGTATAAGCTCAATGATAATATTTGGGTGTTTTCTCATTTCTAGTGTTGCAACTTTAGGCTCGCTGTTTTTTAGTGAAGTAATGGAATTTGTTCCTTGTTCTATGTGTTGGTATCAAAGAATATTTATGTATCCTTTAGTATTGATATTTCTAATAAATTTACTTTATCCTGATGAAAAAATATTTAAATATTCAATGCCTTTAGTTTTATTGGGTTTTTTATTTGCTCTTTATCATAATTTGTTAATGTGGGGAATTATTCCCGAAAGTGCAGTGCCATGTAAACAAGGAGTACCTTGTTCAACTGAATATTTTGAGTATCTAGGATTTATAAATATTCCATTTTTATCTCTTTTTTCATACTTTTTAATTTTAGTTTTATTACTTCTTGGTCAAAATAAAATCAAAAAATAATGGGAAATACTATGAAGAAACTTTTTTTAATTTTTAGTTCAATTTTACTTGTACTTTTATTTACTGGTTGTGGTGACGATGCAAAAACTATTATTGAAGATGAAGGTAGTTTTAACGACTTAAAAGTTCAAGGAAATAAAACCTACAATTTTGTGACAACTGAGGGTAAATCAATTACTTTAAAAGTTGATAATAATGTTTTAACTTCAAAACAATTAGAAGGCAAAACAGTATTGCTTAATTTTTGGGCTACATGGTGTGCACCTTGTTTAGAGGAAATTCCTTTATTTAATAAACTTTATGAGAAATATAATGACAAATTGGAAATCATTGGTATTTTAATAGAAAAAAATAAAAAGCCAGAAGAATTACAAGAGTTTATGACAAAACTTAATATGAAGTTTCCTGTTGTTGTTGGAGATGAAAATTATAGAGCTGCAAAAGCATTTGATGATGTTAAGATGTTTCCTGAATCTTTTGTTTTTGGCAAAGATGGTAAGTTTTTAAAAAAATATGTAGGAGTAGTTGACGAAGCTGGTCTTGAATCTTTAATAAATAAAAATTAATTAAGTTTAAAAAATCACTAGACTTTTTTTAAGCTAAATTTAATAAAATATAAATAAATATGAAGTTTATTTTTGTATACTATTATTTATAAATATTTATAAGGAATGAGAATGTCAGTAAGTCAATTTTTATCAATTGTTAAAGAGTCAAATTATAATATAATAGAAATATATAAACAAGCACAAGATGAAACTTTAATAGTTTTATCTGTATTACTTTTAGCTATTTTTTTAATACTTTTTTTTATAAGAAGATCTATAAAAATCTCAAGTGCACTTAAACTTGTTGATAAAATACAAGATTCAGAAACTTATGATGAATATAATCAAAAGATTTCAGTATTAATTGAAGAATTGCCTAAAAGAGGTATAAAAGTTGCGCAAGCTTTAAATACAAGTAAAGAACATATTTTATTAAGAACTTCAAAACTTTTGGCAAATATGAATATTGAGCAAAAAGTTGAAAAATATTTAGAAGTTTCTTCTGCTTATTCACAATTAGCAAAGGCTTCAAAAAAATACAATATTGAAGAACTTACACAATTTTATGAAATAAAATCAAAAGAATTATTAGAAATAAATTTAAACGAAGAAATAGCTTATTATTATCAAAATACATATTTTACAAGTTCTGAAGTTAATAATGTAAATGCAATTGTAAAATATGCAAACAGTACTTTAAATTCAGATTTAATTTTAAACCCAATGCTTATAGAGATTAATAAATTCTCATATGGATATAATATTGATTTATTTAAGTTTATTGAAAAACTTAATGAAAAAGAGTCTAAACAGATTTTTGTAAATTGTCATGAAAAACTTGATGAATTATTTACAAGTGGTAAAGCAGAGGTTTCAATTAATATTTTAGATTACTTACTTCAAAAAAATGAAAAAGAAAAAGTTTATAAATATATCTCATCTTTAGAACTTACTTTATATTTAGAACAACTTTATAATCTATATTTTAATAAAAAAGATGATCTTAATTTAGACTTAGCCTTTATTGCAAATCCTACAAAAATCAATTCAGCATATAAAAAATATTTAGATGAAGCATTAACAAATAATTGGAGAGATTCTGAATATATTGATTTTATCTCAAAAGCTCCAGGAGTAATTGATGTTTTAGGACATATGGAGTTTAGAACACTTATTGAAAGAATGGACAATATAAGTATTGAAAATGAAAATAGAAAAATGGTTGAAGAAGCCTTAGCAATTGCAAAAAGAGCAGAATCAATTGCCTTAGAAGCTAAATCGTTAAATAAAAGACCTATTACTTCTTCTCCATCTACTACTGCATTAAATTAGTAAAAAGAATTAAAAATGCAAGGATATAATTTAATTTATCTTTTAATATTTTTAATTCTTTCTGCTTTTATTTTTATGATTTTTTTTAAAAATAAAAAAAATCATAAACCATCAATTATAAAAAAAGAAGAATTAATTAAAAATTATGAATATGAAATGTTAAAACTTATTAGTAAATATGAAAATGATAAAACAACACTTCAGAAAAAAAAGATAGAATTTTTAAAAGTGGCTAGTAATGAACTTCATAATAATATATTTTTTGATGAATATGAGGCGAAAGCTATTATTCAAAAATTAGCTTCTTTTTAAATAGTTTATACAAAAAAAGGGAGTGAAAAACTATTTCACTCCTAAGGTTTTTAATCTTATTCTAGAATTCTGCGCTTGCAACCCAATCCGCTGGTTCTTCAAGGAATATTACGATTTCTTCTAAAATCTTTTTATGTTTTGTTTCTTCATTTGCAATATGAAGGAAGATTTCTTTTTCTTTTTCATCTTCGATCTTTTTAGCATTTTCTGCATAAAAATCATGAGATTTTTCTTCTCTTACAATTGCATCTTTATAAAATTGAATTTGATCAATATCAAAAGTTACATTATCTTTTTCTTCTAAAAGTGTTTGAAAAATAGTTTTAGTATCTGTAATTAAATCTAATTTTGCTAAATCCATTTTTTCTTTTTTCATCATGTTTTTAAAAACATTATAGTGCTTAATCTCTTCATCTGCAAGCATAGTAAAGATTTTTTTTAGTCCTGCATTTGATGCAGCAACGGCCATCTCTCTATAGTAAGCTTCACCTTCTTTTTCTACTTTCATAGCATATTCATATACGTTCATACTATATTCCTTTAAAATAAGATTTAATAATATAATATAATATCATAAGTATATGAAATTTACAAGATATTATTCATAAGCAACAGGTATTGGTGGAATTGTTTCAAATGACTTTTTTATTGAATGTGAAATTGCATGTTTATATTTTGAATATTGTGTTGGTGAGGCAAATTGCATTAGCTCAATTGAGCCTTGTAATGTTTTCTCTTTTTTATAGACAAAAGCCACTTTTTTGCCCATTTGAACAGTTCTTTCATAGATTAATTTTGCATAATCATTTATATAAGGAAACTCTTTTGGGTTTATTTTTTCACCCCATGCAAAAAATACAAATTTACCTGCAGGAATAATATTTTGAGCATCAAGATACATAATATCTCTATCAAATTCTGTGTTCTGCGCAGAGTTATATGTCTCTAAATCTGCATTAAATTTCATAAGTAATTGTGATGCATCTATGTTTTCTTCAACAAGATTAAATAGGTTTTTTATTTCTACAAGTTTACCTTCAAACTTTTCTTTCATTGCTTGTTTAAATGTAGTAATATAAGTCTCACATTTTAATTCAATATACTCTCCAAATTGATCAAAGTTTTGTTCTAGTAAATATTTATTAGAATCAAAACCAACAGGAGTAACAATGGGATTGTATAAAAATATTGTAGCTGCTATATTTTTTTTTCTATCTTTGTTTGTTTTAATAAGTTGTTTTAATTCTTTTGAACTTATAACTTCATCTTCTTTATTAAAGTACATAAAGCTTGAAGTTAAAAAAATTTCTTCGTATTTAGTTTCTAAAATTCCAAAATATTGCATAGTAATCCTTAAATAATATATGAGATAGTAACAAAATAATACACAGAATCAAGTAAAATAGAGACTTATTATTTTAATTTATAGATAGAATTTGTAAAAAATAAATAAAACTTAAATAAGACTAAAAAACTCCTATTTCTTTTTTATGCATAAAACTCTTTAAGATTAAAACTCTATACTTTCATTACATTAATTATTTGATGTACAAATACACAGCCAAAACACACAATAATCATAATGAAACTAACGTTTAAGTATTAATTCTTCTCCTTCGCTTTTGTTAGTTTCATTGTGTTATATTCTTCTACTATTCAAAAATCATTTTTTTATACTTAGTTAAATTTACTCTTTGCTATAATTCAGGCTTTAATTAATAGGATAATATATGAGATATGAAAAAATGAGTTCTTTTATTGTGATGGATATTGTAAGAGATGCTTTAAAATACGATGATGCAATACATTTTGAAATAGGACAACCAGATTTAACGCCAAGTTTAAAAGTAAAAAAAGCACTTAAAAAAGCAGTTAAAGAGGATAAATTTTCATATACTCAAAGTTTAGGTCTTTTAGACTTAAGAAAAAAAATAGTTAAACACTACAAAAAAACTTATAATGTCAAAATAGATCCTTCTCAGGTTTTATTAACTCCTGGAACCTCAGGAGCTTTTTTAGTTGCCTATACTTTGACTTTAAAGCATAATGAGAGATTAGGATTGAGTGATCCTTCTTATCCATGTTACAAAAATTTTGCCGAAATGTTAGACTTAGAACCTGTATTTATGAATATAGATAAGTCTTGTGATTATCAACTAACTATTGAACATTTAAAAAATGTAAAAATTAATGCTTTACAAATTTCATCTCCTTCAAATCCAACAGGAAACATATATAATAAAAAAAATCTAAAAGAACTTGTAAATTATTGTGATGACAATGGCGTTTCTTTTATCTCAGATGAACTTTATCATGGATTAGTTTATGAAAAAAAAGCTCATACAGCTTTAGAATTTAGTAAAAGTGTTTTTGTAATAAATGGTTTTTCAAAATATTATTGTATGCCAGGTTTAAGGTTAGGGTGGCTAATAGTTCCAAAACATTTATCCAGAGAAGCTGAAATTATTGCACAAAATATTTTTATTTCTGCTCCTACTTTATCGCAATATGCAGCTTTGAAAGCCTTTGATTATAAACATTTAGAAAATATAAAAGATACTTTTAAAGATAGAAGAGATTATTTATATAAAGAATTAAATAAAATATTTACAGTTGATGCTAAACCTGATGGGGCATTTTATTTATGGGCTGATGTATCAAAATACACAGATGATAGCTTTGCTTTTGCAAAAGAGCTTTTAGAGCAAATTCATATAGCTACAACGCCAGGAATAGACTTTGGAAGTAATGAAACTAATAAGTATCTAAGGTTTGCATACACAAGGGATATAAAGCATATGAAAGAGGGTATTAAAAGATTAAAAAAATATCTAAAAAATAGAGCTTGTAAATAATTTAGAAGGTAAAATTTAAAGAATAGTTTTTAACTCTTCTAGCTTATTTATAAAGTAATCAGCTTTTGAGAAATCATGTGTTTTAGTAAATTCATTTTTTACAATAATACATTCAATTTGAGCATTATAAGCTGATGTTAGACCTCTTTGTGAATCTTCAACTACAATAGTTTCTTCTTTTTTTGCATTAAATTTTTTAAGACCTGCTAAATATGGATCAGGATAAGGTTTTGCTCTTTTATATTCTTCTACACAAAGTGTAAAATCCATAAAATCCACTATACCTCTATTTTTATGAATTAAGTCAAAATCAACTCTTCTAGAAGTTGTAATTATTGCCATTTTATAGTTTTGTGAAAGTTCTTTTAAAATATTTTTTACACCAGGAATCTCAATATCTTCTTTTCTCAAAAATTCTTGATAATAAATATCCCTTTGAAATCTTTTTTTATCAATAACTTCCTTTGAAATACCTTGCTTTTTAGCTACTTCCCAGGCAGTTCCACCTCTTGCCATTATCTCCATGTAAGTATCAAAATCTAGATTGACATTAAGCTCTTTGAGTGCTTTTACATTTGCTTGATAATAAAACTTTTCAGTTTCAACTAAAACACCATCGTTATCAAAGAGAATAAATTTTTTCAATTATATTGTCCCTTATTTATCGTTGTATTGTTCAAATTCTTCATCATAAAAACAACCAAGTTGGCAGTGAGTAACTTTTATATCTGAGTTATTTATAGTAGAGCCTACTTTTCTAAGACTTGAACCTTTGTCCTTTGCTGTGTGCCAAGCAATTTGACATTCAACTTTTTTCCCAGTGGTAAAATTTTTAGATAATTTATTATAAATAGTATCTTCAATTTCTGAAAAATGTAATTTTCCAAAAACTCCTAATTCACAATTTGTTATTTTAATATTTAGTGATTTTGTTATCTTATCCATCTCTTTTGGTTTTACACCAATTAATCGTGCTACTTTAAAAGCTTTTAAACAAGATAACTTTTGATCTTCATCTAGATTTGTTAGTAATAAATCAGTCTGAATATTATCAAGTTTTTTCATATCAATTTTTTACCTTCATAAATTTTTTTGAATTATACTAAAAAATATTACAGTTAGTATATTATATGAAACAATTATACAATTTTAGTGTGAATTTTATGTGATTTATTCTTAAAATTCATTACCATCGATTGAATTGTAAGAAAAAGCCGTAACTTCTCCATCTTCTATATAATAATCAACTTCTATAGGTCTACAACAAACCTCACAGTCTTCTACAATCGAAGTATAACCTTGTGCTCCTGTATCTAGTAATATAGTTATGGCTTGTCTACAATATGGACATTGAAGCTTTTGTTCAAACATGAGATTTTTCTTTATTTCCATAAGGTTTAAATATTATTAAAAGCTTTGGCAAAAGAACTAAAGCAGAAGCTAATATTGTAATCATAACAATTACTGTTAAAAGTCCAAAATATATTGTAGGAATCAAGTTAGATAAGACAAGTATTGAGAAACCAATTATTACTACTAAAGAAGTATATGTCATTGCATAACCTATACTTTCATGAGATCTTTTCATTGCATTTATATAATTATGGTCTTTTTTATACTCTTCTTTAAATCTATGAATATAGTGAATTGTATCATCAACACCAATTCCTATTGAGATTGCTGCAATTGTTATTGTCATTACATCTAAAGGAATATTTAACCAGCCCATTATTCCAAAAAGAATTGAAATAGGTACTACATTAGCTGTTATTGCTATAATAGCAACAGTAATTGATCTAAAAAGAATTAAAAACATAATAAATAAAATCCCAACTACAAAACCTAAAGTTTTGATTTGTGAGTCAAATAGTGATTGAAGCATATTATTATATAAAATCATTAGATTTGATAATCTAAATTCAACAGATCTATCTTTTAAAATTTTATCTAAATCTTTATTGATTTTATTAATCAAATTATTTCTTCTTAGCTCTGGGTTTGAATCTACCACTCTAATGTTTATTCTAGCTTGATTTTTTTCTATATTTACGTATGGAGATAATAGTATTTTTTTATACTCTAAAGGAAGCTTATTGTATAAAATTGCTAGTTTAAAACCATCTAATTCTTCTCCATGATTTAAAGTCTTCCCAAGTTTAAGAATTGTTCCTAAAGATTGAACTTTTCCAACTTCAGGGATGCTTTCTAAATAATTATGAACTTTTAAGATGATATTCATTTTATCTTCTGAAAACCAATATTGAGCATCATTTTCTGATTTCGCATATTCATCTTCAAAAGAATCAAAGTCATTTTCACTTGAGTTCTTTTCTTTTTTTTCTTCTTTTAAATTTTCTTCTTCTGTGTTAAAAGTTAAAATGACATCAAGTGGAGTAGTTCCTCCTAATTGTTCATCAATTACTTCCATTCCTTTATAAATCTCTGTTGATTTTTTAAAATAATTTATAAAACTATTCTCAACAATAAGTTTTGCAGAACCAGTTAATGAGAATATCACAATAACAGTTGACAATATAATAATTAAAGGACCTTTCTTCTGAACTAAGTTTGATGAGGCTTTAATAATACTCAGTTTAAATTTTGATTGTTTAACACTATTGACTCTTTTTATCATAATTAAAATAGCTGGAAATATAAAAAATGAAATTATTAATGAAATTGCAATACCTGCACTCATCATCCAACCTAAGTTTTTCACAGGATGAATTCCAGATAGTACAAGTGAACCAAAACCTGCGATTGTAGTTATTATTGCAAAAAATGATGGATTTAATTTTGAAAGAATTGTATTAATTACTAGTTTATATTGACTTGATTTTGTATATTTATCACTTAATTCTTTGTATCTTACAATAAGATGTAAAACAATTGAAATTGTAATAATAAGTTGTAAGGCAATAAAATTTGAAGATATAACTGTAACTTCCCAGCCAAATAGTCCTAAAACTCCAGCTGTTGATACCACTGATAAAGAACAAATTATAATAGGTAATATAATCCAAATTACTTGTCTAAAAATTAGCCAAAGGATAAAAATAAGTAAAAAAACGAGTGTTGAACCATATATTAAAAGGTCATTTTTTACAAAGCCAATAATATCATCAGCAATCATTCCAACGCCACCTAAAAATAAATCAGCATCATTTTGATACATTTTTATTATATTTCTAATTGCAACAATGTTTTCGTGGTCTTCTTCTCTTTGAATATCTCTATAAGCTTTAAATTCAGCTACAACTTTAGTTAATTCATTTTCTTCTTCATCATTGATTGAATTATCTCTTCTTTTTGACAATAAAGAGTTTCTTTTTTCTAAAAGTTCAAAATATTTAATATCAGGTTCTAAATTAAGTAAAATTGCAGTGGTAGTAAAATCTTTACTTACTAAACTATTTTTATAAAGTTCAGACTCTAAAAACTCTTTTCTAACTAAGTCTTTATCAGGATTTGAATTACTTAAAGTTTTAATATTATTTACAAGTTGAGAGATTTCTTGAACAGGAGATTGAAGTAAAGGAACATTTAAAATAGAAATTATAGATTTAACTTTCTTTAATTTTATTAATTCATCACTTAGCTTTTTTAAATTTTCTAAACTTATATCTGAAAGTAAATCATCTTTTGGTTTATAAGTTATTAGTAAAAAATCAGGATTATGGTAATTTTTATTAACTTCTCTTGCAAATTTTAAATCTTTGTCATCATCAAGTAAAAGTGTTTCAGAAGAAGCATCTATCTCTAATTTACTTGAGTGATATCCAAGAAAAGCAATACATATAAAAAGTATTAAAAGAACTTTTATAGGATATTTTAAAACATAATTATCATAAAACTTTTTAGTCATAAACTATTTTTTATTAGGATTTTTAAGATGAACTAAAAGTTCATTAAATGATTTGTCATTTAAAAAACCTGAAAATTGTTTTCTATATGCTTGAATTATACTAACACCAATTACATCTACGTCATAAATTAGCCAATTGTCTTCATTTCTCATTTTATAAAATTTATAAAAAATATCATGAGTAGCATCTTTACCAACTAGTTGTGTTTTAAGTTTAATTCTTGTTTTCTTAGTTTGTTCAATTCCTACTATTTTAACTAATTCATCTGTATATAAATCAAGCTTTTCAATGTATGAATCTTTTAATTTTTTTGTAAATAAAGTTATAAATTCTTTTTTTTGATCAATTGAAATCTCTTTCCATTTATTTCCTAAAGATAGTCTTGACATTAAGTTATAATCAAAAACATTATCCATAATAGAAATAATCTCTTCACCTTTTTGGTCTTTTGACAAGTTTGAGTCTTTTAATATTATCAAGACTTTATCGATTTTATTTGTCATTTCTATTTTTATTTCATCTTTTGTCATAGCAAAAGATAATGATGTAAAAAGTAAAAATATTGATATAAAAATTTTAAACATTTTATTCCTTAATTAGTTTTTCTCTTTGTTGTGTATAGATATCTTTTAAAAATGGATATAAATCAATTGCATCTTTTTTTACATTTTCATATTTTCCAAGGTTTAAAGATATTTTATTTACTGTATCAAAAGTTTTTATAGCCACTGTTTTTTCTATATTATTTGGGATCTTATATTTTATTTCTCCTGTAGATAAAGGATCTATATAATTATCTACTAAATTACCAGCAAGATCTCTTAAGTTTGATGGGCCTAAAATTGGGAGAACAATATGAAATCCTTCTTTAAAACCATAATAACCTAATGTTTGTCCAAAATCTTCTTCTCTTTTTTGTAAATTAAATTGTTCTTTAGCAGGGTCCATAAATCCTAATATTCCAACAGTTGAATTAAGTAAAAATCTTCCTAACTCTTCACTTGCATAAGAAAATTTAAATTGCAATATATTATTAGCAAATCGTATAGGAAATGTGATATTATGGAAAAAGTTTGAAATACCAACTCTAATATCTTGATGAACAACATTTGCATAAGTTCTTGCAGTAGGATTTAATACATTTACATATAAAATATCATTAAATGAAGTTACAAGCCTATTATATGGTTCCAAGGGATCAGCATTTTCAGCTTTTTGTGCATATTCATCATCAAAATTTTGCTCAGATAAAAAATTATCTGATTCATTTTCTTTTTCTTGAAGAAATTGTTCTTTCCCAAAAAGAACATAAGTTTTTCTCTCATTTTCGGGAATGGGAATAAGTTCTAAATTAGAATCTATTCTATTGTGGCTTGTAAAAGTACAGGCATTAAACGTAATAATTATAAAAATAAAAATAATCAAATTTCTCATTAATTTGTGACCTTGCGAATTGTATTTGTGCGTGCGAATCTGATATTTTACTAAAATTTTTTAAAATTTTACTTAATATAGTTTATTAGTATTTAATAATCCAATTAATTGTAACGGATCTACTTGTATTCCATGGACTCTAAAGGCAAAATGCAAATGTGGTCCGGTTACTCTTCCTGTCCTTCCACTTAAGCCAATAATTTCTCCTTTTTTTACAAAATCACCATTTTTAAAATTCATTTTACTTAAATGGAAATAACAAGAATATATGCCTTGACCATGATTAATAACTATAGAATTTCCTGCATAAAATCTATTTTGTGATATGGAAACTATTCCATTATTTATTGCTTTAATTTGTGTACCAATAGCTGCTTTATAATCTGTGCCACTATGATAAGATTTAAAAGTATTATTATAGACTCTTTTTTTACCAAAAGAACTTGTGATTTTTGAATTTAAAGGATATAAAGTTTTTTCTTTTAAGTATAGTTTTTCTGAACTTGTATTGTATACTCGCATAGCACTTTCATACTCTTTTTTTGTTCGTTTTTTATTTTTCAAAGTTAAACTTACTTTTCCTTTGTCTACATTAATGGTCTCACTTTTATATTTTCCATCTATTACTTTTATATCTAAGCCTTTGAAAACTTTTTTTTCATTTTTTATATATGAGACGATTATTCTGTAAGTACCGAATTCTTTATAGTAAGAAACAGGAACAAGAGCATAATAAGAATTTTCATTTTTAGGATGTTTGTAAAAATTAATATTATGTTTATCGAATGTTAATTTTGGATTTTGTATATCTTTTTCATTTAATGTAAGTAAAAATGTATTGGCATTTTTTACTTTTTTTGAACTAAGATACAAATTTTTATTTAAAGCCTCTTGTGCATTTAAACCTACAATTAATATTAATAATATGAGTATTGATTTTTTCATAATTTTATAATATCTAAAAACAATTTTTGTCTATCTTATAAAGTTATTATTACAAACACGCTATAATCCCAAAAAATGAAATGAATTGGAGTTATTTATGGGTAGAGCCTTTGAATATAGAAAAGCGTCAAAATTGAAAAGATGGGGAGCAATGTCTAGATTGTTCCCAAAACTTGCAAAAGCTATTGAAATAGCTGCAAAAGCAGGAGTTCCTGATCCTGAGATGAATTCTGCTCTTAGAACTGCAATTTTAAACGCAAAAGCTGAAAATATGCCAAAAACTAATATTGAAGCTGCTATTAAAAGAGCGAGTGGAAAAGACTCTGCAAATTATACTGATGTAAATTTTGAAGGAAAAGGTCCTCATGGTGCTTTAATATTTGTAGAAACTGCAACAGATAATAATACAAGAACAGTTGCAAATGTTAAAATGTATTTTAATAAAAATGGTGGACAACTAGCCCCTACAGGTTCTTTAGAGTTTTTCTTTGATAGAAAAGCCATCTTTGAATTTAATAAAACAGAAGATATGGATATAGAAGAGTTAGAATTAGAGCTTATTGATGCTGGACTTGAAGAAATTGAAGAAGAAGATGGTATTGTTTTAGTAACAGCTGATTATAAAGATTTTGGTGCTTTAACAAGTGCCTTTGAAGATTTAGGAATTGAACTTACAAAAGCAAAACTAGAGAGAATTTCAAATAATCCTCAAGAATTTTCTGATGAACAGCAAGAAGAAATAGCAAAGTTATTAGAAAAACTTGATGAAGACGATGACGTTCAAGCTGTATTTACAAATATGGCATAAAACTAAATAGAGAAATCTCTATTTAGTTTTTTATTTTTAACTCTAGTATTTCGCCTACAATATCTCCAAAAAATAAAACATCTTTTAAAATAGCATAAGAACAAAAGCCTTCTTTATTTAGTGAAATAAGAAGTTCTCCTTTTTTACTTTGAAAAATTTTCTGATTTATAAATACCGTAAACTTCAATTTATCCTCAGTTTTTAAAATTTCATTCAAGTTTTTTAAAGATTCTTTTGTAGGCATTAATATATCAATAATTCCTTTTGTCTTATTCGCTCCAACTGCTTTTAAACTATATTTTTCACCATTTTCAAATGCTTTTATTTTATTTTTTAAATTAAAAAATAAAGAGAGAATATCATTTTTTGCAAAATAATTTAAAATAGATTTTTTATCACTATTTTTATCACTTCTTTTATCAGTAAGTAAAACTTTTTTATTTTCATAATCAAAAATATAAGTTCTTACCCTTTTTTTATCATTAGTTTTTTTTGTTTTTATAAATTTATTAGGAACAAATTGATTATCTATAATCTTTCCATGGCTTTCGTATATTTCCATTCGATTATTTGTAAGAAATTTTGTCATTCCTGTAGTTTTGGCTTCCATTTTAATTTTATAATTATCATTATTTATTTCTAAAGTGCTAGTTGCAATTCCAAGATTTAATAAATTTCCATAGCTTATACTGTATTTTGCTTCGATTTGTTTAGCAAATATTTCAAGTGTAAAGAAGAGAAAAAGAAGTAATAGTATTAATTTTTTCATATTTGAATTATTTCAACTTTATTATATACATACCTTCAAAATCTAAGCATATTTTACTATCTTGAATAACTTCTGATCTAAGTTTAAGTGTAATGCTTTTTTTTGATAGTATTTTTTCTTTCATTTTACTAATTTGTTCTTCAGAAGGTAAATATGTATGACATATTAAATCTTTTGTAATTGGAGCACGGAAAGAAGATTGGTTTTTAATTATAGCAATCATTGTGTCACCTAAGCCCATTTCTTTTGAAAGTAAAATACATACAGACCAACCTGAAATAATTGTTAATGCATTTGAACTTCCACCAAAAGCACTACCTTTATCATTTATATTTACATCAAGAGGCATTGTTGTAATTAATTCCTTTTTATCTAGTGATTCCACCTGAAGTTGCATGAGTTTTGTCATTGGAATTTGAGTATGTAGAGTTTTTTCTAAATCTTTTAACATTTTTTTCCTTTTTAAGTTTTCCCGATTATACTAAAAAAATTTCATTGTACAAAGCTTCAAAATATCTACTCCCCAAAGGAATGTACATATTAATATATAGATGTACAATAATTGTACATATCTACGGCACTTTTGAACTGCACTCTTTCATTTAAATAAAATATAAAGCAAAATATCTTATGAAAAGATTGCTAAATTATCGAACTATAAGGATTATGTTTGATTTTTTATTACTTTTAGTAACTTAATTTATATAATGAAAAATTGTATCCTAAATTACAAAAATTGTACATTCAAGCAAATAAACATTATGATATACTATTTTAACAAATTAATTAGGAGTTATATATGAGTTTAATCGCTGATTATAGAGCACATACTGAAGAAAGACTACAAGAAGGTGGTTTACCACCATTAGCATTAACTGCTGAGCAAACTGCACAATTAGTAGAAGTTTTAAAAGCAAATACTTCTGATGCCAATTATGCACTAGATTTATTTAAAAATAAAGTTAGCCCAGGTGTTGATGATGCCGCTTATGTTAAAGCTGCATTTTTAAATGATATTGTACAAGACAAAGCTTCTTGTTCAGTTATTTCAAAAGTAGAAGCAATTGAAATTTTAGGAACAATGATGGGTGGATTTAATGTTACTCCACTTGTAGATGCATTAAAAATCGATGAAGTTGCAGAAATTGCAGCTACACAATTAAAGAATACAATTTTAGTTTATGATTCATTCAATGATGTAAAAGATTTAGCAGATGCTGGAAATGCACATGCAAAAGCAATTATTGAATCATGGGCAAATGCTGAATGGTTTACAAATAAACCAGCACTTGAAGAAGAAATTACATTAACTGTATACAAAATTCCTGGTGAAACAAATACAGATGATTTATCTCCTGCAACTGTAGCGTTTACAAGAGCAGATATTCCATTACATGCAACTGCAATGTTACAATCAAGAATGGAAAATCCACTTGAAACTATGGAAGAATTAAAGAAAAAAGGGCATCCTTTAGCATACGTTGGTGATGTTGTAGGAACAGGAAGTTCTAGAAAATCAGGTATCAACTCTGTTCAATGGCATATGGGTAGAGATATTCCAGGTGTTCCAAATAAAAGAACTGGTGGGGTTGTTATTGGTTCTATTATTGCTCCGATTTTCTTTAATACAGCAGAAGATTCAGGTTGTTTACCAATCCAAGCTCCTGTTGATGAATTAGAAACTGGTGATGTAATTACTTTAAAACCATTTGCAGGTCAAATTCTTAAAAATGGTGAAGTAGTTTCTGAATTTAATTTAGCTCCAAACACATTAACTGATGAAATGAGAGCAGGTGGAAGAATTCCACTTATTATTGGAAAAGGTTTAACTGCAAAAGCAAGAACTGCTTTAGGTTTAAATGCTTCTGATATATTTATAACAGCTTCTCAACCAGCTGCTTCTACTAATGGATTTACACAAGCTCAAAAAATGGTAGGAAGAGCATGTGGTATTGAAGGTGTTAAACCTGGTATGTATGTTGAGCCAATTTGTACAACAGTAGGTTCGCAAGATACAACAGGGCCAATGACTAGAGATGAGATTAAAGAACTAGCAGCACTTTCTTTTGGTGCTGATATGGTTATGCAATCATTCTGTCATACAGCTGCTTATCCAAAACCAGCAGATATTAACTTACAACATACACTTCCTGAGTTTATTACAAGTAGAGCTGGTGTTACTTTAAGACCAGGTGATGGTGTTATTCACTCTTGGTTAAATAGATTATGTTTACCTGATACTGTTGGTACTGGTGGAGATTCACATACAAGATTCCCAATTGGTATTTCATTCCCAGCTGGTTCTGGTCTTGTTGCCTTTGCAGGAGTTACAGGTATGATGCCTTTAACTATGCCTGAATCTGTTCATATTAAATTTACAGGTGAATTACAACCTGGAATTACATTAAGAGATTTAGTTAATGCTATTCCATACCAAGCTATTAAAGATGGTTTATTAACTGTTGAGAAAAAAGGTAAGAAAAATATCTTTGCTGGAAATGTAATGGAAATTTCAGGACTTCCAAAACTAAAAGTTGAGCAAGCATTTGAATTATCTGATGCAGCAGCAGAAAGAAGTGCAGCAGCTTGTTCTGTACAATTAGATAAAGAACCAATTATTGAGTACTTATCTTCAAATATCGCTTTAATCGAAAAAATGATTGAAGAGGGTTATGAAGACTCTAGAACATTACAAAGAAGAGCTGATAAAATGAAAGAATGGATTGCTAATCCTGAATTAATCACTCCTGATTCAGACGCAGAATATTTAGCAACTATTGAAATTAATTTAAATGAAATCACAGAACCATTATTAGCTTGTCCTAATGATCCAGATGATGTTGATACTTTAACAAACATCTTAGCAGATCCAAAAAGAATTACAGATAGAATTGACGAAGTATTCGTAGGTTCTTGTATGACTAATATTGGATTATTTAGAGCTTTAGGTGAAGTTCTTAAAGGTGAAGGTCCAGTTCCTACTAAATTATGGATTGCACCACCAACAAAAATGGATCAACAACAATTAACAGAAGAGGGTTATTATTCAGTATTTGGAGCAGCAGGTGCTAGACTTGAAATTCCTGGATGTTCTTTATGTATGGGTAACCAAGCAAATGTTGGTCAAGGAGCAGTTGTATTCTCTACATCTACAAGAAACTTTGATAATAGACTTGGAAAAGATTCTCAAGTTTATTTAGGTTCTGCAGAAGTAGCAGCTTTATCTGCACTTTTAGGAAGACTTCCAACTAAAGAAGAATACCTAGATATGGTACCTAAGAAAATCACTCCTGAAAAAAGAGATGATATTTATAAATACTTAAATTTCCACCAATTAACAGGTGAAGAATTAACTAATTTAGTTCACTCTTAATCTTGAAAAAATAAAACCTAAGCTTTATTAAGCTTAGGTTTTTTTCCTAAAAAATCTATCAAATTTTTTTTATATAGATGAATATTCATTTATAATTAATTTTTTTAATACTATACTTTATACGGATTTTAGACCTATATTAAGGATAAACCATGCCTACAAAAGAAGAAAAAAAGAATACAATTATTGAAAACTCATTAAAACTCTTTTCTACAAAAGGTTTTTATAATACAACAATTCCAGATATTGCTAAATCAATGAAAATGAGCGTTGGCAATATGTATAACTATTTTAAATCTAAAGAAGAGTTAGCAAAATATGCGATTAAATATTCAACAAATGTTTTAGCAACTGAACTTAGAAAAATAAATGAACAAGATATTTCTTCAAGAGATAAAATCTTTGTTTTTACAAAGGCATATTTAGAAAATGTAAAGAAGTCACCTGAAGTAATTGAATATTTTTTAAGAGTTTATCTTTCAAATAGAGAAGTATTTAACGATGGTTGTGAGGGATTTTTATGTGTAAGTGATTTTGTTACTGAAGTAATGATTTTACTTGATGATGGAGCTGCTAAAAAAGAATTTAGACAACAAGAATTCTTTTCTGCTTTTGCTATGATAATGGGTGCTCTTGGTGGATTTGCATTTTTATGTGGAGAAAAAGTTTTAGAAAAAGATATTTTAGAATATTCAGATTCTGTTGCTGAAAATATTTATAGAGCTTTAAAATATGAGGATTCATAAAAAAAGCAAACCAAAAGTATTATGGTTTCAAGCTATCACTTGTAATGGAAATACACACTCCTTTTTAAGTGCAAATGATAATAGAATGCGACTATTTTTAGATAGTTTTGATTTGATTTATCATCCTTCTTTAACAGTAAATATTACTTTAAAAGAGATTTTAAGCTCCAATATTGAAATAGATTATCTTTTAGTTGAAGGTGCAATTAGCTCCAATGAGAGGTTTTTTTCTCTTTCAAATCTTTCTACTAATTCTTTAATAAATAAATTAATAAAAAAAACAAAATACCTAATTGCTGTTGGTTCTTGCGCTTCAAATGGTGGAATTCATGCAAAATTTGAAGAGAATAAAGATATAAAAAGTTTAAGTAAGTCACTAGAAGCTAAAAGCTTATCTTTATTACAACACCCTATTATTAATTTAACAGGTTGTCCTGTTCATCCTGAATGGATTCTTCAAACACTTTTTTCTTTAAAAGAGTATGGTAAAATGAAATTAGATGAAGAAGGTAGACCAGTTGAACTGTACTCTTCTTTAGCACATCATGGATGTACTAGAAATGAGTATTTTGAATGGAAAGTTGAAGCAGAAAGCTTTGGACATAAAGAAGGCTGTCTTTTTTATGAACAAGGATGTAGAGGTCCTATGACTCATGCTAGTTGTAATAAAATTTTATGGAATGATGTTAATAGCAAAACTAGAGTTGGAATGCCATGTATTGGGTGTACAGAAAGTGATTTTCCAAGAGATAATATGTTAGAGACTAGAAAGAACATCGGAATTCCCCATGAAGTTCCCTTAGGTATTTCAAAAAGGGCATATCTTTCATTAACAGGAATTGCAAAGACTTTTAAAATTGAAAGACTTCATAAAAAATTAAATGATTAATTATTATAGTTTCTTTTTGATTTTAAATAAATTTCAGTCCATTTATAATTGCTAAGATTTTGCAAATCTGTAGTTAAATCTATAGATTCTTTTAAATCTATAGTTTCAAGCGTATATAAAACAAGTATATCATGTCTATTAGTAAGTGGTAGAATCTTTTTCTCAATATTATCTAAGATTAAAACATCAGAGAACTGTTCTTCTTGATAAGCTAAAACTAGGTGATATTCATTTTTTCTTATATTATGTAGAAGTGATAATTTATTTTCATCAACACCTGCTTCTAATAAAGTAAAATATTTTGCAATGACAAAATCTTCACAATCTCCACTACCTTTGAAAATAAACTCTTTTCTTGTAGCCCAATAATCATTTTTTTTATATACTTTTAAATCAGAGCTAAAGTTGTATTCATTAAAATAGTCATTAATAGCATTTAACTTTATAAAATCATCATCAATATTCTTTAAAGATTTTTTTAAAAGTATTAAATCATTTATTCTATCTAGAATAAAATTTTTCTTAGTAGAATGAAGTATTTTTAAAAAATCATCATCAGTAATATCTAAATCTTTTAAAGTTGATGCAAACAAAAAATTTGTGCATATTAGTATAATTAGTATTAATTTCATTAGTTTATTATATAGTAATTGTTTAATTCTAATCTTAAAAATTACTGATTTAAAAATAATGCTATTATCGATAATATGTTAAAATTGCTTATTATTTGAAAGGCTATTATGAAAACAGTTGATATTGTTGAGAGAATTGAGGGTGAGGCCAAATTAGTTTGTTCTTGGGATAAAAAAATTATAAGTGATGCACGAATCGAATTCTTGAATTTTAGAGGATTTGAATATATGTTAAAAGGGAAATCTGCCTTAGATGCTTTGGTTTATACTCCAAGAATTTGTGGAATTTGTGGACAAGCTCATTTAAAAACAACTGTTGAAGCTTTAGAAAATATTTATGAAAATATAGGAGAAAAGTCAACTATTACAAGAAAGGCCAAACTTTTAAGAGAAATTGGTTTAAATATTGAGATAATTGATTCCCATATTAAATGGTTTTATATGTTTATCATGCCAGATATTACAGCATTATCAAAAAATGACTACTCTTTATACTCACCTTTAAAAGGCAAAAAATGGTTAAAAGCATCTTCTGTTGCTAGTGAAACTATAAAATCTTTAGCAATAATAGGAGGTCAATGGCCACATACTTCTTATATGATTCCAGGAGGAGTTGTTTGTGATCCTACTCTTTTAGATTTAAGTTCTATGCAAAACTATCTAGATAATACAATTAGTTTTTTTGAAAAAGATTTTGCTGGTGTTGAATTTGAAAAATATTTATCTTTTTCAAAAGTAGGGGAACTTGAAAAAATAAAAGGTGATTTAAAAGATTTTGCTAAGCTTTCTTTTGAAAATAGTTTAGAAAAAATTGGAAAAAGTTATAATAGACATATTGTATTAGGAGAATCTTCATTATTTAGAAGTGGAAAAATCAATAAAAGAATGATTCATAAACTTGATTTAAAAAATATAAGAGAAGATAGCCATTATACTTACAATATCGATAAATCAAAAGATAGTGCAGATGCTTTTGGCTGGGCAAAAAATGTTACATATCAAAAAAGTTTTTATGAAACAGGGCCCTTGTCAAGAGCAATAGTACAAAATAGGGATTTTATAAAAGATATACATAAAATATATGATGATTCAGTTTTTACTAGAGTAATGGCAAGAATGGATGAATTGGCACATCTTCTTTATACTACAAAGAGTTTGATCAAGCAAGTTGATATTAGTGAAGAATCATTTATAAAACCTAAAATATCTTTAAAAGATGTAAAAAAAGCCGAAGGAACAGCAGTTGTTGAAGCAACTAGAGGTTCATTATTACACCAAGTTTCAATTGAAGATGGAAAAATAAGTAATTATAATGTTATAACTCCTACTGTTTGGAATTTAGGGCCTGGAGATAAAAAAAATCTTTCAGTTGCACAAAAGGCAATAATTGGAAATGATTCCATAGAAAAAGCGAAAATAATATTAAGAAGTTTTGATGTTTGTTCTGTTTGTACAACTCATTAAAGAAGAATTATATAAAAATTGAGACAATTTGTATCACAAACTTAAGAAAATATAAAAAAAATATAAAAACTATTGAAGTTAAACAAAGTGCAAGTTATAATAATCGTATTAAGATATATTAGCTAGCAAGGAAAATATTATATGAAATTAATATATAAAATAGAATTTAACTCAACAAATTTCTATTTTAAACATATTATTGATGATTTGATAAGTAATACAAAGGTAAATATCAAAGCTAAAATGTATAAAGGGTTTATTCTTTTAATCTGTAATGATACAAAAGAAGAACTTGAGATTTTTTTCAAAATACTAGAAGAAAAGTTACCTAATTCAATATTCCTTGCAAATTCTGAATTTATTGATAAATTTGATTTTGATGTAAATTTAGAGTTAGAAGAAAAAGATATAAAAATAAATCTATCTTTATTAACAAATGACGAAATTGTTAAAATCACCTCAGAAAATAATATAGATTTTTCAAATGATATAAATAAAATAAAAAAAGGTGGTGTTTCAAGATTTGAAACTCACAATGGCTTAAAAGATCTTTTCCTTCCTTCTTTGAAAATTAGAAAAGAGTTTGAATCAAAAGGTTATGAAGTTAAACTTTTAATTACTAATATTAATAAGCTATCAACTTTGCTTGAAGTTTCTAAAAAAGATTTACAATTACTTTGCTCTATAGAAAGACCTCTTATTAAATTAAAATTTAAACATTCACAAAATATTAATAATGAGTATTCAAATACAAATTTTATTTATGCAAAAATTGCAGATGATAAGGAAACCGTTCTATTTTCACAATCTTTAAAAAAAGAAGGGATTGATTATTTACTTTATGTAAATGATGATGTTTACCAAGATGGATTAAAAGTTACATATACACAGAGTCAAAATATAATAATTCATGGTGAAAAAGGAATTTTTCCTAAATATGATTATGAATTAAAAAGAAAAGTTTTTTCATGTAATGATTACTTTGAAGAGTATGGGTCTATTTATAAATCTATTTTGGCCCAATTTGATAAAAAATATGTTCCTTCTATTGGAATATATTTTTCTCAAAAAAGTGAAGAATCGGCAATAAAGATAAATGTTCCAAGTCTTGGAGAAAAAGATGTAATTTTAATTCCAAATGTTTTGAATAATATTGAAAATTGTTTAGAAGATATTAAAAATATTGATGAAAATGCTGCTAGGTTAGTTATAAATTATAAAAAGAAATTTAGTAAATATTTTGAAGAAGAGTTTATTAAAAAAGATTTTAATAGTTTTGCTTCAATTTTAAATTTATTATCTTATATAATGGGGATAAAAAACAATAATGAGTTTGAAGATACAGCACTTTCCTATGATGGAGAGAATGCGCTTCAAATCAATATGAATATTATTAAAATTGATGGTAAGAGATACTTAGATTATAGAAAAATTATTCAAAGTATTATGAGTTACAAAATAGCTGATGTCGATAATTCTAAGCTTGCATACTCTTTTTATGAAAGTTTAGCTGAATTTATAAATACAAATGTCATTCTAATTAATGAAGAATTAAATGCAGAAAATCTAATATTATGTGGTGATCTTTTTTCTAATCAAATATTACTTTCAGAAATAAAAAAAGCTAATGATTCTATGAATATTATAATTCCAAAAGAGTATCCTTTAGACTACTAATTTAAGAGAAAATATTAAAAAATATTATAATAATAATTGAATAAATGCAAAAAACGTATTTATTATTATTTTATAGAAGAGCCTAAAAACCCAAATTTATGTTACCTCCATGTATAAGAATTTATTATTATGAAAGTATTTAAAAAATAAGTTATTAATTTAGTTAAAGTTAAGTTTAAGTAATGTAGTATTTTGATAGACATAAAAATGAGTATTCATTCATTTAAGCTTAATTAATGAATATTTATTTAAAAACTTTAAAAGGAAAATACGTGAAAGATTTAAATTTATTTAAAAAATTGTCTAAGCGTTTAGAAGACTTAGAGCAATTACCTAAGTTGAATGAGGCGAAATCAATACCTGAAGTTTTAGAAGAAAAAGGTATAGAAAGAAGAGATTTTATGAAGTGGGCAACTGCTATTACAGCTATGTTAGCACTTCCTGGAAACTTCACACCTTTAGTTGCTAAAGCTGCTGAACTGAGTGATAGGTTACCAATTATTTGGTTACATATGGCAGAGTGTACAGGTTGTTCAGAGTCATTATTAAGAACTGATGCTCCAACAATAGACTCTTTGATTTTTGATTATATATCTTTAGAATATCATGAAACATTAATGGCAAGTGCAGGTTGGCAAGCAGAACAAAATTTGGAAAATGCATTAAAAAAACATAAAGGTAATTACATCTTAATGGTTGAAGGTGGAATTCCAGCAGGTAAAAATGACTTTTATTTAACAATAGGTGGTCATGGTCATACAGGAGAACATAATGCAAAAATTGCATGTGAAGATGCAAAAGCTATTTTTGCAATTGGTACTTGTTCTTCATTTGGTGGAGTACAAGCTGCTATTCCAAATCCTTCAGGAACTGTTCCTCTTTCAAAAGTTACAAATAAATCTGTAATTAATGTTCCAGGTTGTCCTCCAAGTGAGAAAAATATTGTAGGAACACTTTTACAATATATCCTTTATGGAACACTTCCATCTCTTGATGCATATAATAGACCAAAATGGGCATATGGACTTAGAATTCATGACATGTGTGAAAGAAGAGGTCGTTTTGATGCTGGTGAGTTTGTTGAACAATTTGGTGATGAAGGTGCAAAAAAAGGTTACTGTTTATATAAAGTAGGTTGTAAAGGACCATATACTTTTAACAACTGTGCAAAAAATAAATTTAATCAACATACTTCTTGGCCAGTTCAAGCTGGACATGGTTGTATTGGATGTTCTGAACCTGATTTTTGGGATACAATGGGACCATTTGAAGAACCAGTTGCAAATAAACTTTATAATACTACTTTTGGTGGTTTAGGTGCTGATGCAACTGCTGATAAAATCGGTATTGGCTTATTAGCTCTAACTGGTGTCGGAATTGCAGCTCATGCAGCAATTTCTAAATTTAAAAATCCAAAAGATGGCGAGGAGTAGATAATGGCAAATAAAAGAGTAATCGTTGACCCAATTACAAGAATTGAAGGACATTTAAGAATTGAAGTTGAAGTTGATGAAAATAACGTAATCCAAAATGCATTTTCTTCTTCTACATTATGGAGAGGATTAGAAACTATTGTAAAAAATAGAGATCCAAGAGATGCAGGTTTTTTAATGCAAAGAATTTGTGGTGTTTGTACATATTCACACTATAAAGCAGGAATTGAAGCAGTTGAAGATGCTCTTAATATTACTCCTCCTTTAAATGCAAAATTAACTAGATCATTAATGAGTCAAGCATTATTTATGCATGATCATCCTGTTCATTTTTATCATTTACATGGTTTAGATTGGTGTGATATAGTTTCAGCTTTAAGTGCTGATCCAGCACTTGCAGCTAAAGAAGCTTTTAAATATACAAAATACCCAGTTGCCGCTGGTGAGGGTGACTTATTAAGAGTAAAAGACAAATTAAAAGCTTTCGTTGATAAAGGAGAACTTGGACCTTTTGCAAATGCTTATTGGGGACATAGTACTTTTAAATTAACTCCTGAGCAAAATTTAATAGTAGCTTCTCATTATTTAAAAGCTTTAGAAATCCAAAGAACAGCAGCACAACTTATGGCTATTTTTGGTGCTAAACAACCCCATCCTCAAAGTTTAACTGTTGGTGGAGTTACATGTATTATGGATTTAATGGATCCTTCACGAATGGGTGAATTTATAACAAAATATAAAGAAGTTTCTGACTTTATTCAAAATGCATATTATGCAGACGTTCTTATGGCAGGTGGTGCTTATGCTAAAGAACCAAGTGTTACAAGTGAAGCTGGAACTATGAATTTCATGGCTTGTAAAGAAATGCAATTAAACAGAACTGAATTCTTATTTGATTCAGGAATTATTATGAATGGAGATCTTTCAAAAGTTCATCCAATTAATGAAGATTTAATTACTGAAGAAGCAACTCACTCTTGGTATGAAGATAATGAACCTTTACATCCATATGACGGGAAAACAAATCCTAAATATACAGGAATGCAAGAGAGAATGACTGTTGGTCCTGATGGTAATGATATTGCTTCTAAATCTATTGACGAAAATGGAAAATACTCTTGGATTAAATCTCCAAGATATGATGGAAAAGCAATAGAAGTTGGACCATTAGCAGCTACTTTAGTATCATATGCAAGTGGAAATAAAAAAGTAATAAAAGTTGTTGATGAATTTTTAGAAGCAACAGGACTTCCTGTATCTGCGCTATTTACAACTTTAGGAAGAACAGCAGCTAGAGCTTTACAAACAAAAATAATTATTGACAATGGAATGGAAACTTTTAATACATTAATTGAAAATTTAAAGGTTGACCAAGATACTTGTGCTCCTTATCATATTGATAAAAATAAAGAGTATAAAGGTAGATTTATAGGTGATGTTCCAAGAGGTATGTTATCTCATTGGGTTAGAATTAAAAATGGAGTTATTGAAAATTATCAAGCAGTAGTTCCTTCAACTTGGAATGCAGGACCAATTGATGCTTCAGGGCAACATGGACCTTATGAATCAAATTTAATTGGAATGAAAGTACAAGATGTTTCTAAACCTCTTGAAATCATTAGAGTTATTCACAGTTTTGACCCTTGTATTGCTTGTGCCGTTCACGTAATGGATACAAAAGGCAAAGATTTAGGGACATACAAAGTAGATCCTATTTATGGAAGCAGTTGTTAGGAGCAAGTTATGATTAAGAAACATTACGAATTTTCGGCTTGGCTTAGAATCACTCATTGGCTTAGAGCACTATCAATAGTGATTCTAACAGCTACAGGTTTTTACTTAGCTTATCCGTTTTTATCAGCAAGCCATAGTGGTGGAGAACCTGTTAATTTCTTATATGCATTATCAAGAAGTTGGCATGTGATTTTAGGATTTTTATTAATTGCTGTAACCATTGGTAAGTTTTATTTATTTATTTTCGATAAAGAAAGTGGAAAAGAAAGAGCCTCTTTTTGGGATTTTATTAATCCAAAAATTTGGTTTAAGCAAATTAAATATTATTTGTTAATTGGAAAACATCCTCATGGAAAAGGAGTTTATAATCCATTACAATTTTTAGCTTATGTAGGAATTTATGTTTCTATAATAGCAATATCTTTAACTGGTCTAATTTTATATGTTCATGTATATCATGAAGGACTAGGAGGATTTTTATACAGCTTTATGAGTCCTATTGAAGTTATGTTAGGTGGACTAGCAGTAGTTAGAGAATTACATCATATTTTTATGTGGGTATTTATTATTTTCTTACCTATTCATGTTTATTTAGCAATTTTTAATTCTGTATATGGGAAAAGTGGAGCGATGGATTCTATTATTTCTGGTTACAGATGGGATGTAGAGAAAAAGAAACATTAATGAATATTTTAATATTAGGAATAGGAAATATCCTATTCCAGGATGAAGGAATTGGAGCTCATTTTATACATTATTTAGATGAAAAATATGAGTTCCATTCCTCTTCAAATACTATTAGTATTGTGGATGGTGGAACTTTAGCACAAAGATTAATTCCTATTATTGTTAAATATGATAAGGTTTTTGTAATTGATTGTATTGATGCTTTAAATTCTAAGCCAGGAGATGTTTATTTTTTCGATTATTTAAATGCACCTTCTGAAATAGATTGGCAAGGAAGTGCTCATGAAGTTGAAATGCTTCAAACACTTAATATGATAAAAATGAATGGAGATCTTCCAAGTACAGATGTTTTAGGTGTAATTCCTAAAAGAATTGCGGATGATACAACTTTTGAATTAAGTTTTGAAATCATAAAAGCAGTTGATACTATGGAAGATACAATTATAAAGGCATTAAAAAAATTAGATATAGAATTAGTGGTAAAAAATGATAATATTACAATTGAAGATATTGCATTAATTTCATTTAAGAGGGAAATAGTTAATGGTCCTAGAATATAAGTTTAAATATCTTTCAAATAATAATACTTTAATAAAATTTTTAAAAGCAATTGTAAGTGAAATGAACCTTGCTTTTGAAATTTTTAGAGAAGAAGATTTTATATATTTGTATATAAAAGCAGAAGAAAATGAGCTTTTAGAAGTTTCAGATAAACTTTCTACACAGTTACCTATGTCTATATTTTTAAAAGATTATTCTTTAGAAGTAGTTTTAGAAATTCCAAATAAAGATAAACTTCAAATAAAAGAAGATTTTAATCTTCCTTATTGTCCAATATGTGTTAAAAATGTTGAGAATAAAGAGTCTAGTGATTATTATAATCCTTTTTTTAAATGTAATATTTGTGGGTCTAGTTCTAATGAAAAAACATTAATTTTACAAGAAAAAGCTTCTAATGAAAACTCTTTAATAGATTTTCTAAATAATAAAGAAGTATTTGAATTTTTAGCTTTAAAACTATTTGAAAATAAAAGAGTAAAAATTAAAACAAAACTAGGAAGTTTTGTTTTTTATAAAACTTCTAAACTAAAATCAAAAGATGAAAAAGTACTTTGTACAAATATTAACTCTCTTTCAAAATTGACAGTCACCTCAAAAAGTAAAACAGTAGCACTTTTAAGTATAGAAAAACCAGTGATTGATTTTGTTTTAAATGCTGTATATAAATTGAATAATGAACTTGATTTTGATACTGTTAAAATCAGATATGCTTATGATTTAACTTTATATCTTTTATCTTTAGAATTACAAAAGTTAGAAGTAGATTTTCTTACATATGAAGAATCAGATAGTTTTGATTATGAATTAAATTATGATAGTTTAAATGATGAGTTAGAAACTTTAACGACTCCATATATTTCTATTTATGATGAAAAAATATTACTTTTAGAAAATAAAAATTATGACAAAAAATTAGATGATGTTTATAATAAATTTAAATCAAAATCAAAATCTCAACTTATGGTTTTAATTGAAGAGAACAAACTTTATGAGAAATCAATCTTAAATATTTTTACTACATCTAAGTATAATGATAATATTTCTTTATACTCTAAAAAAATTGATGGAGTTATTGATATTTTGAACTATGATGTTCCCTCTTCTTTAAACACAATTTTTGAAGAAATTGCACTAGAAGATAGTGGTAAGAGATTATTGAAAAACTATAAAGAAAAATTTCCTTTAAATTTTGAAGAAGCCACTAATTATCAAATTAGTAAAAGAGAAAAAAACTCTATATTTGTTCTTTGGGATTATGCTGCGGTTGTTTTAGGCTTTGATAAGGAAAATACAAATACAACTTTTGGAAGTATCCTTCTTGAAAATGCTCAAAAAGCAATTCTACAAAAAGGGCCAAGAATTGATTATAAGTTAAAACAAAGTGATAAATTATTTAATAAAGAGTTTGATTTAACAAAATTTATCAAAAGTGGAATAAGCTTTAAACTAGCTGGCGTTGATGATAAAACTTTATCTTTTGGATATCTTGAAAGTTATGCTTACTTTTTAGCAGATATTATTGATTCTACTAATAGTGAGTTTCCTCTTGATGGAATTAGTTTATCTGGTGATTTAATATCAAATGAGCTATTTTATAAACTAATAACTAAAGCAATTACAAGTAACTTTAATTTATATTACAATAAGGATTTTCCAATACAATTATAAAAAATTGAATAAAAAGAAAATTTATGAACTCTATTGAAATTCAAATAAAAGGAATAGTCCAAGGTGTTGGATTTAGACCTTTTGTATATAACTTAGCCATAATAAATAAACTTTGTGGCTGGGTAAATAATGACGACCAAGGAGTTAATATCGCTCTTGAAGGTGATAAAACTTCTGTTGATATATTTATTAAAACCTTAAAAAAAACTCCTCCCCCTTTATCTAAAATAGATTCAATTATTATAAAAGAAAAAATATTTGAAAACTTCTCTTCTTTTGATATAAAAAAAAGTTTAAATACTTCAAGTAAAAGTACAATAATCTCACCAGATATGGCAATTTGTAAGGATTGTATTGAGGATATAAATGATGATGAAAATTTTAGATTTTCATATGCTTTAACAAATTGTACAAATTGTGGTCCTAGATATTCTATTATTAAAACTGTCCCTTATGATAGAGTTAATACTTCTATGAGTGAATTTATAATGTGTGAGAAATGTGAACAAGAGTATAAGAATCCTCTTAATAGAAGATATCATGCTCAACCTGTTTCTTGCGAAAACTGTGGCCCTAAAATAGCTTTATATGATAATAAAAATATTGAACTCTCTTCAAATTTAAAAGCAATCATTGATATTTCAAAAAAAATAAAAGAGGGTAAAATTGTTGCTATAAAAGGCTTAGGAGGCTTTCATTTAGTTTGTGATGCAACAAATAATAAGAGTGTAGATAATTTACGAAAAAGAAAAAATAGACCTACAAAACCTTTTGCAGTGATGTTTAAAAATATAGATGAAATAAAAAAATATGCAAATATTTCAAAAAAAGAAGAAGAGATAATTAACTCAAAAGAAAAACCTATTACTTTAGTAGACCTAGATTTAAATCAAAAAGAGTCAAAATTAAGTAAATATCTTGCTCCAAATATTAATAGATTAGGTTGTTTTCTTGCTTATACTCCTTTACATCATATTTTATTTAAATACTTAGATGTGCCAATTATCGCGACAAGTGCAAACTTAGCAGGTGAGCCAATTTTAAGATTTAAAGATGAAATAATAAATAAGCTTGGAAATGTAGTTGATTTTATACTAGATTTTAATAGAAATATTATAAATGCTTGTGATGATTCTGTAGTTCAAGTTGCAAATAATGATATTTTGATTTTAAGAAATGCAAGAGGTTATGCTCCAAGTTCTTTTAAATTAGATAAAACTATAAAGAGAAAGAATTCTAAAAAAATACTAGCTCTTGGAGCTAATCAAAAATCTACTATTGCTTTAGCTTTTGAGGATAATCTTATTTTATCTCCTTATATAGGAGATTTAGCTTCTATTAGTTCTTTGGAATATTTTACAAGAACTATAGAAACTTTTAAAAGATTTTATGATTTTACACCTGATATTTTAGTTTGTGATAAACATCCAAATTATGAAAGTACAAAATGGGCAAAAACACAAAATATTAAATTAATACAAATTCAACATCATTATGCTCATGTTTTATCTTGCATGTCTGAATATAATTTAAACAAAGATGTCTTAGCTTTTTGTTTTGATGGAACAGGATATGGAGATGATGGAAATATTTGGGGTGGCGAAGTTTTTATTGCAAATAAAAAAGAGTATAAACGGGTTAATCATATTAAATATTTCAAATTATTAGGTGGTGAAAAATCAATAAAAGAACCAAAAAGAGTAGCACTTTCTCTTTTGTTTGAAGTCTTTTCTCTTGAAGAAGTTTTATCTTTAGACAATTCTTGTGTAAAAGCTTTTTCTACAATTGAAGTAAAGTTAATGCATACAGTTTGGCAAAAATCTTTAAATACTCCATTAACAAGTTCAGTGGGAAGACTTTTTGATGCAATTGCAAGTTTTGCTTCCCTTGCTCAAACTCAAACATATGAAGGTGAAACTGGACTTCAAATTGAGATGGCATATGATAAAAATATAAAAGAATTTTATTCTTTTGATATTAATGATAATCAAATTGATTTAAAAAAAGCTATAAAAGAGATTATAAAAGACAAAAATAAAGAACAAATTTGTAGTAAATTTATAAACATGTTAGTTGAAATTATAATTTCACTTTCAAAGAAATATGATAATCTTCCTATTATATTAACAGGAGGAGTTTTCCAAAATAAAACACTTTTAGAGCTTATAAGTAAAAGATTAGAAAATATGAATAAAGAGTATTATTATTCAAAAAAAATACCATTAAATGATAGTGGTATTTCTATTGGTCAAATTTATTCGCAGATTTAGGATTAACTCTTTTTTCTATAATAAATGCACCAAAAGGAAGTAATGATAATACAAAAAGTTGAAACATTAGTCCTATATCCCATTTCTCTCTTATCTTAGATTCAAATAAAGAAATCATGAATATTATAAATAATACTCCATGAATCATGCCTAATAATTTAACAGGATAAGGATTTTCTCCCATATATTTTATTGGCATAGCAATAAATACAAGTAATAAATATGATAAACCTTCAATTGCAGAGATAACTCTAAAACGATTTAAGACTGTCCTTAACATAAATATAATCTCCTATATTTTTTTCTTATTATAATAAGATAAAGTTATATTATCCTTTAGAAAAAATTATTATTAATTACACTTAATTATAAAATAAACTTTTTAGTATTTCAATTTGTTTATTTTGTAGATAATTAAATTTAAATTCGCACTCTTTTAAGTAATAAAAAAAGTTTTTTTCATTTATTCCTTTATATTTTTTTAAATTTTCTTCTAAATATCTCCAAAATACATTTAAAGGAGTTGTATAAGAATCTTGGGAATAAATTTTATGCCATTTTAAATATTTTTCAAAAATTTGATTATCTTCTTGACTATTATATTGTGGAAGTTTGGGCATTAAAAGTGTAAATATTTTTCTATTGGAATAAAAGCCTAAAAGATTAATTGCATTGTATAAAGATCTTTTTTTATTCTTTTTTTCTTTTTCTGTAAAATAGTAAAATTCTTCATATGAACTATTATCTAAAATTGAATTGTAATATTCATTTTCTAAATAAGTAGCTATAAGTTTTCTAAAGAAAATATATCTATTTTGTACTGTTCTATAGTTAATATTTAAAATCTTAGCACATTTATGTGCACTTATATTATTACAAAAAAAACTAATAATTACATAATCAGTTTCAACTTTTTTTAATGAAAACTTTTTATAACAAGAACTACATTTTTTATAATTATTTTGTAAGGTGTACAATCTTCTTGCATTGCAAAAAGGACATTTTGTAATTTCCATACTTTTAATCATAATTTATTACTTTGTAAAAAACTTAATTTGTTTTTAATTTTTTAAGAATATTTCCAAAGAAGGGCAATATTTTTACACTTAAATATCCAATTATAAGGCCAAATATAATTTCAATTATAAAATTAATAAGACTAGAATTAAATATCTTTTCAAGAAAACTCAAGGCATGTGTTTCATGGGAAATAATTCCCCCTCCAACTGCTAACATTGCTACTGTTCCAATAATTGAAATAGTTTTTATAATAATAGGCATTGAGTTAACTAAAACATCTCCCACCTTTTTTAAAGAAAAAGATTTTTTCTCTTGAAGAAAAAATCCTATATCATCAAGTCTTATTATTAAAGCAACGATTCCATAAACAGCAATAGTTGTTAAAATTCCAATAATAATTAATACAGAAAGTTTAGTTATAAAATCTGAATCTGAAAGTAAGCTAAGTGTTATAACAATAATTTCAAAAGATAAAATAAAGTCTGTTTTTATAGCACTTTTTATTTTTGCCTCTTCTATTTTTTCATTTGAAAGGGAACTATTATCTATTTTTTCTTCAATATGATTATTTTTGTGTAGTTTCTCAAGTATACTTTCAACTCCTTCAAAACATAAATAAATACCACCTAATATTAAAGCAGGTGACATAAGCCAAGGAGCAATTGCACTTATTATTAAAACTATTGGAATAATAATAAGTTTATTTAATAAACTTCCTTTTGCAATTTTATATACAATTGGTAACTCTCTTGCTGCTGCATTTTTTTGAGCTTTTCTTATGGCTTGTTTTTTTATATTTTCAAGTTCTTTTAATACTTCATCTTTAGATTTTTTTTCTAATTTCTCAATATTTTGTTTTAATTCTTTTACATTATGGGCTTTTTTTAACTCATTTTTTAAAATATCACTTGTAGTTTCATTTGTAAAAGAAGAGATTGCCGCTAAATCATCTACTAAAATACCTGAGGATTTAATTCCAGCTAATTTTGTATAAGTTACAATATCGTCAAATAAAATTCCTACATCATCTAAAGAAGTAGCTAGAGATTTTGACGCAGTTACTATTGTTTTTCCAGCTAAGGTACTTATATCATCACTTAGTATGGAAAGGTATCCTAAAATTCCAGCCATTTTATTTCCTATTTAAAAAAGTTTACTAATCATATAAAAGAAATACTTAATAGTTCTAAAAATACACAAGATATAGGCACTATTAGTTCTATTTTAGTTCTTTTACAATAAACTAAAGAAAATGAACAATTATTCATATAATGAATAAAAAAAGGAAGATAAATGTGCCAAGATTGCGGATGTAGTATAACAGACCATCATCATGACCATGAACATAATCATGAACACTCTCATAGTCATAACCACCAAGCAGCTCATGAAACTTTACATCATAACCCTCAATTAAATGATAGTAAAACAATTTCAGTGATTAAAAAGATTTTAGATAAAAATGATCAGGAAGCAGCTCATAATAGAGCTCACTTTGATAATCATAAGGTTTTAGGTATTAATCTTATGTCAAGTCCTGGAAGTGGAAAAACTACTTTATTAGAGCATATAATTGATATTGCAGATTTTAAATTTGGTGTTGTTGAAGGTGATTTAGAAACTTCTAAAGATGCTGATAGGTTAAAAGAAAAAGGTATTAAGGCTATTCAAATACAAACAGGAAGTGCTTGTCACTTAGATGCTTTTATGGTTCATAAAGGGCTTCATGATATGCCTTTAGATGATTTAGATGTATGTTTTGTAGAAAATGTAGGAAATCTTGTATGTCCAGCTTCTTATGATGTGGGGACTCATTTAAATATTGTCCTAGTTTCTGTTCCTGAAGGTGAAGATAAAATTATAAAATATCCTGTTATGTTTAGATGTGCAGATTTAATTTTAATTACAAAAACTGATTTACTTCCTTATTTTGAATATGATGTTGAAAAAGAAAAAAATGAAGCTAGAAAACTAAAACCAAATGTAGATATTTTAGAGGTATCAACAAAAGATGAAAAGAGTTTGCAAGCAGTTGTAGACTGGATTAATTTTAAAAGAAAGCTGAGACAATAATATGTGTTTATCAATCCCTTCAAAAGTAACTCATATAGACGAAGAACATAATGTAGCAACAATAGACACCATGGGAGTTGAAAGAAAAGCTTCTTTAGACTTAATTGATGAACCTGTTATAGTTGGAGATTATGTACTTATTCATATTGGTTTTGCAATGAATAAAATAAATGAAGAAGATGCCTTGGCTTCTTTAGAAATATATAAAGAAATCATAGAAAAAATGGAAGAAGAAGATAGGCGCCAAGCAATTTTAGATGATGATAACTGCCAAAATAGGGCTTAGTTATGAATAATTTAGAACTAAAAGATTTATATGATGGTTTTAGAGATCCTGATACTATAAAAGCATATAAAAAAATTATAGAAGAAGATGCAAAAAAATTAACACATCCAATTAATATAATGGAAGTTTGTGGTGGGCATACTCATACTATTATGAAATATGGTATTCCTCAAATTTTACCTGAAAATATTAATTTCATACATGGCCCTGGGTGTCCTGTATGTATTATGCCAAAAGAAAGAATTGACCATGCCTATGTCTTAAGTATGCAAGAAGATGTAATCCTAGTAACTCTTGGGGATATGATAAAAGTTCCAGGATCTAATGGAAGTTTGCAAGATGCAAGAAGTAAAGGTGCTGATGTAAGATTTATATACTCTCCTTTAGATTGTTTAAAAATTGCAGATGAAAATAAAGATAAAAAAATAATCTTCTTTGCAATTGGCTTTGAAACTACTACGCCTATGACAGCTGCTTTAATTGATACTGTAATAAAACAAGATATTAAAAATATTTTCTTTCATATAAATCATGTAACAGTTCCTGAAGTAATGAGAGAGTTAATAGATAGTAGAGATGAACATGTAGATTCATATAATCATAAAATTGATGCTTTTTTAGGCCCTTCTCATGTTTCAGTTATAAGTGGTAGTAAGATTTATGAAGAATTTCCAAGAGATTATAAGATTCCTGTTGTAGTAGGTGGTTTTGAACCTGTAGATGTGATGCAATCAATTTCAATGATAGTTAAGCAGTTTATTGAAAATAGATGTGAACTTGAAGTAGAATATAAAAGATTAGTCTCTTATGATGGAAATATAAAAGCACAGAATTTAATTGCAAAATATTTTGAAAAAATTAATCTATTTAAATGGAGAGGTTTAGGAAATGTAAAAGATTCTGGACTTAAATTAAGAGATGAATTTGCTAAATATGATGCTGAAGTTATATATAAAGATGTTTTACCAATTGCAGAGATAGAAGATCATAAGCTTTGCATTTGTGGAGATATTTTAAGAGGAATGGCTAGTCCTCCTGAATGTACAATTTTTGGAACAGCTTGTAAACCAAGTACCCCAATTGGTTCTTGTATGGTAAGCTCAGAAGGTGCATGTGCCGCATATTACAAATACGGGAATTTATTATGAAAACAATTACATTAGCACATGGAAATGGTGGGCAAGAGAATAATGAACTTATTTCAAAAGTTTTTTATAAGGCTTTTAAAAATGATATTTTAGAGAAAAGTGAAGATGCTGCTGTTATTCATAATGGTGAATTGGCATTTTCTACTGATTCTTTTACTGTGAGTCCTTTGTTTTTCCCTGGTTCTGATATTGGAAAACTTGCAGTTTGTGGAACTTGTAATGACTTAGCCATGATGGGGGCAAAGCCAAAGTACCTAACTTGTTCTGTAATTATTGAAGAAGGTTTTGACTTTAGAAGTTTAGAGAAAATTGTACGTAGTATGAAAAAAGAGCTTGAAGTAAATGGTGCGATAGTTGTAAGTGGTGATACAAAAGTAGTACCACGTGGTAGTGTTGATAAAATTTTTATAAATACAACAGGTATTGGGGAAATACAAAAAAAAGGTATCTCTTCAAATAACATCACAAAAAAAGATGTAATTTTAGTAAGTAGAGATATAGGAGCTCATGGGGCAACTATTTTTGCAAGCCGTGAAGGTATTGATATGAGTAGTTCTTTACAAAGTGATTGTGCTTCTTTATATCCTCAAGTAAAAGCTTTAATTGATGCAGATATTAAAATAACTGCATTAAGAGATGCTACAAGAGGAGGAGTTGCTGCTGTTTTAAATGAATGGGCAAGCCAATCTAATATTTGTGTAGAAGTAGAAGAAGATAAAATTCCAATTTCTGATGAGGTTAATGGTATTTGTGAATTACTTGGTTTTGAAGCTATGGCTTTAGCAAATGAAGGAACTTTTGTTTTAGCAATTGAGAAAGAAGATGCCTCTAAGGCATTAGAAATTTTAAAGCGTACAAATGAAACAGCAAGTATTATTGGAACGGTTAGCGATCAATATATTGGAAAAGTAGTATTAAATTCTGCTTGGGGAACTAAAAGATTTTTAGAGTTACCAACGGGTGAATTACTTCCAAGAATTTGTTAAAACTAAGATATGAAAATCTTACTTCTAATTTCTTCTTTTAATTCATTATCTCAAAGAGTATATTGTCAATTAAAAGAGTTGAATTATGAAGTAAGTATTTGTCTTGAAAATCAAGAAAATCTACTAGAAAATATAAATCAAATAAACCCAGATATAATTTTTTGTCCCTATTTAAAAAAATATCTGCCTTCTAAAATCTATAAATCTTATCCTACTTTTATTTTACATCCAGGAATAAGAGGAGATAGAGGACATCAATCTTTAGACCATGCTATAAATGATGAAAGAAAAGAGTGGGGAGTAGTAATTTTAAAAGCAAATGAAGAGCTAGATGGTGGAGATATTTATGCTTCATGTGAATTTAAAATGAGAAAGGCAAGTAAAAGCTCAATATATAGAAATGAAATTAGTGAGGCTACAGCTAAAGCTTTAAAAACTTTACTTGCAAATTTTAAAAATCCATATTTTAAGCCACTTCCTCAAATTAAAAATAGCATTCATTTAACATTAAAACAAAATGATAGAAAGATAAATTGGGAAGAAGACACAAGTGAAACTATAATTAAAAAAATTAATATGAGTGATTCTTATCCAGGAGTAAAAGAAAACTTTTTTGGAATTGATTGTTTTATGTATGGAGCACACAAAGAAGATAAACTAAAAGCAAGTGTAAAAGAGATAATAGGAAAAAGAGATGGAGCTATTTGTATAGGTACTCTTGATGGGGCAATTTGGGTAAGTCATTTAAAAAAAGAAGGTGGAATTAAACTCCCTTCTACTTATGTTTTAAAAGAAAATATCAAAGGTGTAAAAGAACAAAGAATACCTTTGATACTTAACTCAGATAATAGAAATACTTTTCATGAAATTTATGTAGAAAAAAAAGAAGATATTGCTTTTTTACATTTTGATTTTCACAATGGGGCTATGAATGCAGAGCAAGCAATAAGACTTAAATATGCAATTGAATATTTAAAAGAAGAGTGTAAAATTTTAGTACTTATGGGAGCAAATGATTTTTTTTCAAATGGTATTCATCTTAATATTTTAGAAGATAGTAAAAAACAAGGAGAAGATGGCTGGAGTAATATCAATGCTATGAATGATGTTGTTAAATCAATTTTATTTGCCCAAGATATTATTACAATTGCATCTTTTTCAAAAAATGCTGGAGCAGGTGGGGTTTTTCTAGGGCTTGCTTGTGATTATTGTTTTGCTCAAGATGGAGTTGTTTTTAATCCTCATTATAAAACTATGGGTTTAAGTGGTAGTGAATATCATACTTTTTCATTTTATAAAAGAGTTAAAAAAGATATTGCAGATGAGATTTTAAATAAATGCTTAGTTATAGGAAGTAATGAAGCTAAAAAAATTGGAATGCTTGATGAGGTATTTTCAAGTATTGATTATACTAAAAATCTAGAAACTTTTCTAAAAGATTTAATAAGTGATGAAGAAAGATTTGAAGATTTTATAGATTCAAAAAAAGATTTTTTATTTGATAATGAAGAAAAAATAGAAAAATTAAAAGAAAAAGAACTTCAAAAAATGTATCCTGAATTTTGGGATAATAAAAGCTCTTTTCATAAATTAAGAAATGCCTTTGTTTGTAAAAAAGAGAATAAAAATAGTTTAAAAAGATTTAAGGAATTATAAAATGCATGAATATAGTATTGTTCAATCATTATTAGAAAGTTGTGAAGAACACGCAAAAAAAAATAACTCAACAAATGTTACAAAAGTTATTATAAAAATTGGAGTTTTATCTGGAGTTGAACCTGATTTACTTCAAACAGCTTTTGATACATTTAAAGAAAAAACCGTGTGTGATAAAGCGGAATTTATTATTAATCGCCAAAAAGTTATTATTACTTGTTTATCTTGTAATCAAGAATCTACACTAGAAAAGAATGAATTTTTATGTCCTAATTGTCAATCAAAGGAAGTAAAAGTAATAGATGGAGAAGATATGTATCTTATGAGTTTGGAGATGGAATAACTTAAATAATTAAATTAGATTATAAAAATAATAGCAATAAATATTATTATTTCGATATAATAAACCCTGAAAGTATTATATAAAGGGTTTTGGTGAATAAAATAATCTTAGAAAAACTTATATACAAAAACTATTTAAAAACTGCATTGACTTCTATTCTATTTATAGAAATCATTTTGGTCATAATATATTTTAGTGTTAATAAAAATATGGTTGATACAAGCATTGACTTTATTCTAAATGATGTTAAAAAAAGTGCTTATACAAATGTAAACAATGTAACTTTAATGAATGAACATAAATTTAAAAATATAGAAAATGCTGTTATCTTACTTCAAAATGAACATCAAAACTTTTTTATAAATGACTACAAATTAAGAGATTCACTCAATCCTGTTTTCAAATACGCAGAAAATGGAATGTACTACAAAGCAGTTGATAATATGGGATCCTCAGTTTTAGTTTCAAAAAATACGATTATAACTCCTGAAATAAAAGCAAAACTAGAAAATAGTGAATTATTAGATAGTACAATTAAGTTAATTGTTGATAATAATGAAATGATAACAGCCGCATATTTCAATTCACATGATAATATTAGTAGGTATTATCCTTTTTTAGAAGATGTTTTTAGTTTATTTCCTTCTGATATAGATATGGGAAATTATAACTTTTATTATAAGGCTAATTTAGAGAATAACCCTAAAAAAGAGCTAGTTTGGACTGATATTTATTTGGATCCAGCAGGAAAAGGTTGGATGTTGAGTGTAATTGCGCCAATCTATAATAATGATTTTTTAGAAGGTGTTATTGGAGTTGACTTAACTATTGATTCAATAATAAACAATTTTTTAGATTTTGAGTTACCATATAATGGTTCATCTTTTTTAATAGATGAAGATGGGAAAATTATTGCAATGACAGAAGAAATCGAAAAAATTTTCAATATAAAAAATAATTCAAAATATCAATTTTTAGAAAACAAAAAATTAAAAGATAATAATATATTTGAATATTCAAATAAAAAGTTTGTAAATGATTTAAAAAATATAGTAAATGGTTTAAACCTTTCTACTGACAAAGTAAAAGAGAGAATACATGAAAATAAAGACAATATATTTGAATATCCAAATAAGAAGCTTGTTAATAATTTAAAAAATGTAGTAAATGGCTTAAACTTTTCTCATGATAATGTTATAAATAATAGGAACTATATGCTTTTTTCAAAAAAAATAGAAAAAACTTCATGGGTTTTAATATCTTTAATAGATGAAGAAGAAATTATTTCAGAAGTTCTTGAGTTAGAAGAATATTATAAAAAATTAGGATATTTAATTATTCTCTTTATATTTATATTTTATATCCTATTTTTTATCTATTTATACAAAAAGTCAAAGAGTTTTGTTTTAACAATAAATACACCAATTTTGAAAATTATAGAGATGACTAAAAGTTTAGGAAAAAATAAAAAAAATAAAAAACTCGAAGCTTGTGGAATTATTGAATTAGATACTTTAAGTGAAAACTTTAATAATTTATCAAATGAATTAGAAGAAAGAACAAGAAAACTTGTTGAATCTGAAGCAAAAAGACTTTTAAATGAAAAACTTGCAAATACTGATGCTCTTACAAATGTTTATAATAGAAGATTTTTAGAAGATTTTTCTAATAATTATTTGAAAATTTTAAAACGTGAGAAGAAAAAGTTATCTTTATTAGTTATTGATATTGATGATTTTAAAAATATAAATGACACTTATGGTCATGAAGTTGGAGATATTGTTATAAAAGATTTAGTTACAAGAATTAATAATGTAATTAGAGAGAATGATATTCTTGTAAGATATGGAGGAGATGAATTTATTATTTTACTTCCAAATAGTGATATAAGTAACGCAAAAAAGATAGGTAAAAAAATTATTAAAAATATTAATCTAATTAATGAATTAGAAGAAAAGAAGGTTAATTTTAGTATTAGTGTTGGAGCTGGTGAATATAAAGAGACAGATACTGATATTGAAGCAATTTTAAGAAGGGCAGATGAGGCCTTATATAAAGCAAAAAGCGATGGTAAATCATGCGTTAGATAGAAAAAAAAGTATGTAAATTTGAAACATCTTCTTTGTTTATTATTGTAACTTTCATGTAATTTATTTAAAATTTATTAAAACTTTATGTTTTGTTATGTTAACATTTAAAGATAAATTTTAAGGAGTGTGAATGAAAAAAGTTATGAGTTTAGCTCTTGCTTCTGCATTAACTTGTGGAGTTGCAATGGCAAAAGAGATTAAAATAGGAGCTGTTATGCCAATGTCGGGGCCATTGGCAGCTTATGGACAAGTTACAAATTTAGGTGTTGAATTAGCACAAAAATTACAACCAACTTTAAAAAATGGTGATACTATTAAAATAGTATTAGTTGACAACAAAGGGGATAAAGTTGAGACTGCAACTGCAACTACAAGATTAATTTCTTCAGATAAAGTTGTTGCTATTTTAGGGGCTTTGACATCTACAAATACAGCTCAAACAATAGCTATTGCTGATAAGAAAAAAATTCCAGTTATTGCTTCAGTTGCTACAAATGATAAGCTAACTGCAAGAAGAACATATGCAAATAGAGTTTGTTTTACAGATAGTTTTCAAGGTGAAGTTGTTGCAAATTATGCTAAAGGACAAGGTTATAAAACTGCTGTTGTAGTTGTTGACCAAGCGCAAGTTTATTCTTTAGGATTATCAAAAGCTTTTCAAAATGCATTTAAAGCAAATGGTGGAAAAATTATTAAAAAAATTAAAGTTACTTCTGGGGATAAGGACTTTAAAGCTGTAGTTTCACAAATTAAAAAAATGAATCCAGATTTCTTATTTTTACCATTATATCATCCAGAAGCATCTATGATTGCAAGACAGTCTAAGCAATTAGGTTTAATTAAGCCAATGTTTAGTGGGGATGGTGTTGCAAATCAAACGTTTATTGATTTAGGTGGAGAATCTGTTGAGGGTTATATGTTTACAGACTTCTTTGATTCTTTAAATCCTCCATCAAAAAAATCTGCTGAGTTTGTAGCTTTTCATGAAAAAGAGACAGGAAATAAAGAGATGAATTCATTCACTGCACTTGGAGCTGATACATACAATGTATTAATCAATGCAATGAATAATTGTGAAGATCCTACAAATTCTATTTGTATTAATGAACAAATTAAGAAAACAACTAATTTTGATGGTGTATCAGGAGCAATTACGATTGATAAAGATGGTAATGCGACTAGGTCGGCTGTTATAAAAGAAATTAGAAATGGGAAACCTGGCTTTAAAGCTACGGTTAATCCATAAGAAAAACTTTGTTTTAAAAAGTCTAGCATTTTTTTGCTAGACTTTTTTTTTGCCATAATAAAATAAATTTTATCTTTTACATTTATCTTTCTTATGGTAATTACTTATAAAAAAGAATGAAAAACTTTTGGAGAATTAATGGATATATTAATATTTATGCAACAAATGGTAAATGGATTTTCTTTAGGATCTATGTATGCTTTAATTGCAATAGGATATACAATGGTTTACGGTGTGTTAAGGCTTATTAACTTTGCACATGGGGATATTATGATGGTTGGTGCCTTTTTAGGCTATACATTTATGGTTGTTTTTGCCTTACCTTTTCCCGTGGCTGTACTTTTATCAGTTACCCTTTCCGCTTTATTAGGTATGTTAATGGATAAAATTGCATATAAGCCATTAAGAGAAGCTCCAAAAATCTCTTTACTAATTACTGCAATTGGTATCTCTTTCTTTTTGGAGAATGCTTTTACGGTATTTGTAGGGGGAGTTCCTCGTGCTTTTCCTGTTCCAGAGTATATGGAAAATATTTTTAATGTAGCTGGTGTTACTTTTTCTACTTCATCAATAACTGTTCCTATTGTTACTTTAGGTTTATTACTTGGTATTTTGTATGTATTATATAAAACAAAATACGGTATGGCAATTAGAGCTTTATCTTTTGATATTAAAACAGTAAACCTTATGGGTATTGATGGAAATACAATTATTGCTTTAGTATTTGCTCTAGGTTCTGGTCTTGCAGCTGTTGGGGGACTTTTTTGGGCTGTTAATTATCCTTCTGTTGAACCAATGATGGGAGTCCTCGTTGGATTAAAAGCCTTTGCTGCTGCTGTTGTTGGCGGCATTGGCTCAGTAACAGGAGCTGTTTTAGGGGGCTTTATAATTGGATTTACAGAAGTTGTAGTAATTGCCTTTTGGCCTGAAATGGGTGGCTATAAAGATGCCTTTGCTTTTGTATTCTTAATTTTGGTACTTTTATTTAAACCAACTGGAATAATGGGTGAAGATTTAGAAAAGAGTAGGTTTTAATCATGATGAATGATGCAATTTTTACAAAACAAAGATTAATCAATCTTGGTATTATAATAACCGCAATTTGGTTCACTTGGTATGCTCAAAATACTTTAGATGAATACACTGTAAGAATTATAAATAATGTTGCGATTTTTATTATTCTTGCAGTTTCGTATAATCTTATTAATGGTGTAACTGGTCAGTTTTCACTTGAACCAAATGGCTTTGTAGCAATTGGTGCGTATGTTGTTGCTATTTTAACAGTTGATGCAGAAGGGATGCTTTATCAATATGATATAGAAGATCCTTCTGCTTGGGTTTTAGCTATGCAAGCTGAGTTTATTTGGGCTTTATTACTTGCCGGAATTATTTCAGCATTATTAGCACTATCTTTATCCTTTCCTGTTTTTAGAGTTAGAGGAGATTATTTAGCTATTGTAACTCTTGGTTTTGGATTTATTATTAGAATCTTAGCTATCAATTCTCCTTCAATTACCAATGGTTCTTTAGGGATAAATGATATTCCTGAGTATTCTAATTATTTGTATTGGACTATGGGTGCAGCTATTATCACAGTAGTTGCGATTCTAAATATTATTTATTCAAAATATGGAAGAGCTATGAAAGCAGTTCGTGATGATGAAGATGCTGCTACTGCAATGGGTGTTGATACATTTAAGATTAAAACTTTAGCTTTTTCAACTTCGGCATTTTTTGAAGGTATTGGTGGTGGATTGTTAGCAGCGTTATTAACTTCAATAAGTCCAGATTTATTTACCTTCTTTTTAACTTTCCAATTATTAATTATAATTGTACTTGGAGGATTAGGTTCTACAACAGGAGCAATTTTGGGAACAATTTTTGTAATGGCAGGATTAGAATGGATGAGATTCTTAGATGAACCAATTAGTTTCATGGGAATTGAAACAGAAGGAACACCTGGAATGAGAATGGTTGTTTTCTCATTAATTCTTATTCTTGTAATGTTATTTGCAAGAGAAGGTTTAATGGGTAAAAAAGAGTTGAAGGATTTATTTAAAAAGAAAAAGGCAAACAAATGATTTTAGAAGTTTGCAATGTAACTAAAAAATTTGGTGGAGTAACTGCAATTAAAGATACTTCATTTCATGTAAATTTAAAAGAGATTTATGGACTTATTGGCCCTAATGGTGCTGGTAAAACAACAATGTTTAATATAATTACAGGAAACTATGAGCCAACAGCTGGTTCTGTTAAATTTCATGGACAAAGAATTGATGGTATTAAACCTTATAAAATTGTACATAGAGGAATTGCTAGAACATTCCAAAATATTAGATTGTTTAAATCTATGACAGTTTTGGATAATGTCTTAATTGGATTTGATTATCAAGCTACCTATACATATTTTGAAGCAATACTTAGATTACCTAGATTTTTTAAAGAAGAAAGAAGAGTAAGAGAAAGAGCCTTTGAAATTATGGAGGTTTTAGGAATTGCTGAGTTTGCAGATGAATTAGCAACTTCTCTTTCATATGGAAGTCAGAGAAAAGTTGAAATTGCTCGTGCCCTTGCTGCAAATCCACAACTTCTACTTTTAGATGAGCCAGCAGCTGGTATGAATCCTCAAGAAACACATGAGTTAGCAGAACTTTTCTTTAAAATTAGAGATGAGTTTGATGTTACAATTTTATTAATTGAACATGATATGAAATTTGTAAATAAACTGTGTGATAGAGTTATGGTTTTAGATTATGGGAAAACAATATTTGAAGGTGATATCAAAGATGCTATTAAAAATGAAGAAGTTATAAAAGCTTACCTTGGAGATTTTAAACATGCTTAAGATTAGAAATTTAGAAGTATATTACGGATTAATAAAAGCTGTAAAAGGTATAAATATCGATGTTGAAGAGGGACAAATTGTCTCTTTAATTGGTTCTAATGGTGCAGGGAAAACTTCAACTTTACAATCAATTGTAAATGATGTTAAAAAAACTGGTGATATTCATTTTAAAGATAAAACAATTTCGGATTTGAAAACGCATCATATTATTCAAGAAGGAATTTCTTTAGTTCCAGAAGGAAGAAGAGTATTTCAAAACTTGACAATTGAAGAAAATATGAGAATGGGTGCTTTTAATAATAGCGAGAGATATGAAGAATTACAAGAAAGAATGTTTAAACTTTTCCCTAGGTTAATTGCAAAAAAAGGACAATTAGGTGGAACTATGAGTGGAGGGGAACAACAAATGCTTGCAATTGCCAGAGCACTTATGAGTTCTCCAACATTATTAATGCTAGATGAACCTTCTTTAGGATTAGCTCCAAAAATAGTAGGTGAACTTTTTGAAACTATTACAAAACTTAGAGAAGAAGGTATTACAATTTTACTTGTAGAACAAAATGCTTTCGCGGCACTTGAAATTTCTGATTATGCTTATGTTTTAGAAAATGGAGAAGTTGCACTTGAAGATGTAGCTTCAAAATTAATTTCTTCTGATGAGATTAGAAAAAAATATTTAGGTGCATAATTAAAAAGGGTTCAAAATTGAACCCTTTTTAAAGCTTTGATTCATTAATGATTAACTTTTTTTGATTATAATTGCATTTATAAATACAAACAAATATATAGGATATAAATGCTTTTAATGAAACTTTCTACAAAAGAGAAATTCTCTTTTTTACAACTTGCCCACTACTTAGCTCGAATTGATAATGATTATGGAGAAAAAGAACAAGAAATAATATTAGAATATTGCGCTGAAATGGGTATTGAAAATGATGAAAATTTTGAAAATGATCAATTTTTACTAGATGAAGTACTTAAAGATTTTAAAACAAAAAAAAGTAAAAAAATTGTAATCTTGGAATTAATGATTTTAATTCATGCTGATGATAAATTTGATTTAAAAGAGAAAGCTTTAATTTCAAATATTAATGATATTTTTAAATTATCGCCTGAAAACTTAGAGTTTTGTTCTCAATGGGGGAAAGATGTTGCCGCACAATATCATAAAGGTAAACTTTTTATTGAAGATAAATAAAAATTTAAATAATTTTACTAGCTTAATTTAGATAGAATAGCTCTTATGAATATCATTGAAAAATTAAATATGAAAATTGACAAATTAATTTACGAATTTGAACTAGTAAAAAAAGAGAATGAAAACTTACGTCAAGATTTAGATGCTTTAAAAAATAAAAATGATGAATTAGAAAGAAATAATCAGGATATGCTTTTGCGAATTGATAGTACAGTAACTTTTTTACAGGCTAAACATAATGGAAAATAATTTAACTTTTCATATTAATAATATGGCCTATACTATTACAGTTGATGATAAATTTAGAGAAGATGTAGTTAAACATTTGTCTTCAGATAAAAACCTTGATACTAGAGAAGTTTTAGCGGCTTATCTTCGTGTTACAGGTGAACTGTATAATTTAAAACAAGATTTAGAAGTTTTATCTGATAAAATCCCAAAATTATAATAAAAATGAAAAAAGCTTTTTCACTACTTGAACTTATCATTGTTATAGTAGTTATTTCTATAATCTCAAGTTTTGTTATTTCTAAAGTAAATGATAGCATAAACAGCTCAGTAAAAACAAAAGTTAAATCAGAAATTGCACTTATTAGAAATCAAATAGCAAAAACAAAAACAAAAAATATTCTACTTAAAAATGACTCTTTAATAGTTTTAGATAAAGCTTCTGTAAATATAGAAAAAAGCAAACTTTTTTCTAATATTTTAGATTTTCCTCTTATTTCAACTACAAAAGAGAAAAAAGAACCTGGAAAGTGGATTAAAGTAAGTGATAAAAAATATATGATTTTTACAAAAGATGAAGAAAATTTAGAATTTAGTTTTATAGATGATTCTTTTATTTGTAAAAGTGCTATTTCTTTGTGCAATAATTATGAGTAATTAATATGAATGAAAATAAAAATTTTTACGAAGTTTCACTTTTAAAATCACCTCTAGCTTCTTTAACTTACCAAAGTAACGAAGATATTGAAATCGGATCAAAAGTCTTAGTGCAACTTCGTGGTAGAAAAAGTTTAAGTGAAGCTGTTATTGTAAAAAAAGTAGAAAAACCTGCTTTTAAATGTGTTGAAATATCTGAAATTTTAGCCTTTTATTATGATAAAAAAATGCTTGAAATTGCAAAATTTACCTCACAGTATTACGTTTCTTCCTTAGGTGAGGCTTTAAGTATATTTCATCCATATAATAAAGAAAAAAAAGAAGAATTTGAATTAAAAACTTTTGACTCACAAATTAAACTTTCAAAAGAACAAGAGAAAGCTTATTTTTTTTGTGAAGAGAAAAAGCAAGCACTTCTATTTGCAAATACAGGAAGTGGAAAAACAGAAATATATATTAAAACCATAGAAAAAATTTTAAATAGTGGCGGTGATGCACTTTTACTAATGCCTGAAATTTCTTTAACTCCACAAATGCAAAAGCGTCTAGAGAAAGTTTTTGGAAATACCTTAGCTATTTGGCATTCAAAAGTTACAAAAAAGAAAAAGCAAGAGATATTAGAAGGAATTTATAAAGGGGAAATAAAACTAATTGCAGGTGCAAGATCAGCACTTTTCCTTCCTCTAAATAATTTAAAATTAATTGTAGTAGATGAAGAGCATGATGAATCATATAAAAGTGATAGTAAGCCTAGATATCATGCAAAAGATTTGGCTATTTATATCTCAAAAAAATATGATTTAAGATTAATTTTAGGAAGTGCAACTGCTTCAATTTCTTCTTTTCAAAAATTGCCTTTTGTAAGATTAAAAGAGACTTTCTTTGATACAAGTAAGAAAATACTTTTCGATGATTCTTCAACAGATTTATCAGCAATGATTTTAAATAAGATTACCCAAACTTTAAAAAATGAGAATCAAGTAATTATATTTTTACCAACACGTGCGAATTTTAAATATCAAATTTGTACTTCTTGTGGAAAATCAGTTGAATGTCCTTATTGCTCTGTTTCAATGAGTTTACATAAAAATACTATGGCTTTAAAATGCCACTACTGTGGTTGGAGTTCAAAAATACCTGAATTTTGTCCTTCTTGTAAAACAGGAATTATTCACAATCTAAGAGTTGGAACTGCTGAAATTGAGACTCAATTAAAAGAGTTATTTCCAAATAAAACTATAAAAAGATTTGATAGAGATGAAATTAAAACAGATACAAAATTAAAAGCAGTTTTAAATGATTTTAATAAAAATAAAATTGATATTTTAGTTGGAACTCAAATGCTCTCCAAAGGACACGATTATCATAATGTAAAATTAGCAGTTGTTCTTGGTATTGATTCGGTTTTAAATATGAATTCATACAAATCAAGAGAACGAGCACTTTCTTTATTAATTCAAATAGCAGGAAGAAGTGGAAGAAAAGGTGAGGGTGAAGTAATTGTAAAAACGCAAAATGAAGAGTTTTTTAATTATTATTTACAAGAAAGTGATTATGAAGAGTTTTTAGAATCAGAGCTAGAATTTAGAGAAGATTTATATCCTCCATATTTAAAAATGGCAAAAGTAATTTTTTCACATGCAAATGGCTTAAAAGTAAAAGAAGAATTAGATAAATATATTTACCTTTTAAAGCAGAATAAAAACATAGAAGTTGTAGGTTTTGGAGAGTGTGCAATTTTTAAGATGGCAAATAAATATAGGTATGAAATAATTTTAAGGTCAACTGATGCAAAAGCTTTAATTGTAGCCCTTCATGGTATAGATTCTCCTATGGCTAGCATTGATATGGATACTATTTATTAATCTTTTCTTTTAATATATCTTTAGCAAATTTAGAGTATAATGCCAAAAAAATAAGGAAGATTAATGGCATTTACAAAAGACGATTTTAAAAAATTAGTTGAAGATATTCAATCTCAATCTTGGTATAAAAACCCAATTGGATTTGGTATTGCAAGAGTAGATAGAGGACAATTAAATCCTGATAAAATATTACAAGCAACTTATCCTGTAATTAATTGGAATGAAAATAATGGAAGTGCGGCAGTTTTTTTAAATGCTTTAAAAGAAGCTGGTTGTGAAATTGATACTTCAAAATCTGAATTAGTTTGCAATGTTAATGACAAGTTTTTAACAACTGCAATTGAATCATTTAGACCATTTATTCCAGAAGCAAAAGGGCAAGAACATAAAAATGTTCAAGTTGTTTCTCAATTATCATCTTTACCAATAGATTCTGGATTTACTTCTGATGATTATAAAGTTGTATTTATTTTTGCTGATGAGGCTGTTGAATCAGTAGAAGCTGCATATTTAAAATTATATGCACTTTCAACTGGAAAAGCTGCTTTAAGATCTTTAAACTTAAATGGTATCTTTGGAGCATTACATAACTGTGCATGGGTTGGAAATGAGCCTTTAGAATTAGATTGGTTAAGAGAAAATGAAATTTCATTAAAATTAATTGGAAGATATCCTGAAATTACAATGGTAGATAAGTTTCCAAGATTTTTATCTCATGTAATTCCTGCTGATAATACAAGAATTCTTGAAACTTCAAAAGTTAGATTTGGAGCACAATTAGCAGCTGGAACAACTGTAATGCCTGGTGCTGCATATATTAACTTTAATGCAGGAACTGAAGGTTCTGTTATGGTAGAAGGAAGAATATCTTCTTCAGCTGTTGTTGGTGCTGGTTCTGATGTTGGTGGTGGAGCTTCGATTTTAGGAGTTCTTTCAGGAACTGATGGTATTCCTGTTTCAATTGGAGAAAATACACTTTTAGGTGCAAACTCTTGTACTGGAACTGCTATTGGTGATTCTTGTATCTTAGATGCAGGTGTTACAATCTTACCTGGAACAAAAATTACTTTATCTGAAAAAGCTGTTGCTGCTTTAAAAGAAATTAACCCTGATAAAGAAATAAAAACACTTATGAGAGGTATGGATTTCCAAAAAGTAAATGGAGTTCATTTTAGACAAAACTCTGTAAATGGTCAAATTATAGCAATGAGATCAACAAGAGAAGTTAAATTAAACGCTGATTTACACTAATTATATTTAATAAAAATAAATAAAAAAGGGAAGATATTAATCTTCCCTTTTTTTATTTGTGCAATTTTTATTTAAAATAAATCAACACTTGAAACATGTTCTTCCTCAAATCTTACAACTTTATCTCTACCACTATTTTTAGCTTCATAAAGTGCAATATCTGCATTTTTAACAACAGAATCAAAGGAGCTTGAATCTTTTGGGAACATTGATAAACCTAAACTAACAGTCTTTTTAAGCTTATTTCCTGCATATACATCAATTTCATTTTCTCTAACTCTTTTACCAATTTTATTTGCAACAAATAAAGCATCTTCTTCTGTTTTTACTCCAACTAAAAGAATTATAAATTCTTCCCCACCATATCTTATTACAACATCAGATTCTCTTACTGTATTCATTAATATTGAAGATAATTCCTTAAGGACCTTATCCCCAATATCATGGCCATATTCATCATTAACTGCTTTAAAATGATCCATATCAAGCATTAAAACACCTATATTACTATTTTCTCTAACAATTTGAGGAATGAGTTTTTTAGAGTGTTCTTCAAAGAATTTTCTATTATAAAGTCCTGTTAATCCATCTCTGAATGCAGAATCTTGTAGGGCAATCATTAATAGTTTTACTTCAAGAGAAGGAGCTGCTTCAGCTAGATAACTTTTTATAAAAACAATTTTGTTTTTTAGGGATTCTAATTCTTCTTTCGAGTCACACACAAAATTTATTATTAGTTGTAGATTTTTTGCAATGTCGATATTCATACAATAATAAGATTTTTCTTTGTTTTCAAAATAGGGACAAGAATTATGAAAATCAATTGATATAATATCATTTTTTGTTCTAGCAGCTCTACACTCTTCTGGTCTATCATTCATAATTTTAGAACAATGAAAAGAGTTTCCAACTTCTTGTATTTTTTGCATTTTTTGTTTTAATGTATCAATTTCTATAAATGTAAAATTTTTTATATTAAATTTATTTAAAAAGATTTGAGAAATTCTATTATATATCTCTTCTTTTGAATTATCCAATTCCACTTGCTTTTTAAATTGATAAAGGTCCGAAAGATTACTAATAATATCTTTTGATGCAGCAAGAGGATTTTGATTTTTATCTGAAATTTGATGCCCAATAAAACCTTGTAATTTCTTTTCAATATCTTCTACTGTCTCTTTAAATACTACCATTAAATTATTATAGTCATCTGTAATATTTATCATCTCTTTTGATAAACCTGAAGGAAGTCCTATTTTATTGTATGTTCCTTTTGATGCATCTTCCATATTAATTCTAAAATTATTATATAATGAAAAATAAGGGTTTAGAATTTTTTTACTAAAAATAAGAAAAAGTATTATAGTTATTAATATTAAAAAAGAAATTATATATAAAGATTTTATTCCAATTTCTTTTAGTACACTTATATCTAAGACTAAAGAAACAGCTCCTAAAGTTGAACCTTGTTTAACATTATGGCAGTTTAAACAATTGATTCCTTTTTCCGCAACTGCGTTATATGGAATTGTAACTCGAACTGAAGTATTTGTTATACTTTCATCTATTTCATAAGCTATTTTGCCCGTTCTTAATACTTCTTTGTCTAACTTATCTTTAGGAATATTTCTATCTTTATCCCCAAATTGTTCATTTATTAAAGGACTTCTTACAAGCCATAATTCTTCTATATTTTTTATATCTGAGACACTATTAATAAAAGTACCAACTTTATCCATATTATTATTTATCATATGGCTAGTTAATCCACTTTTTACTACTTCTGAGATTGATTCTGCATTGTGTATTGCTGATTTTATTCCAGCAGTTCGTAAGTTATATAAACTTAGTGCTGTTATAGTTAAGGATATTAAGACAATTAATATAATTGAATTAATAATAATAATATTTTTTTTCATTTAAAATTCCTTTTACTTTTAATGCTTGTTTAGTCATGATAAATTGCTATTTTGAACAATTATTAAAACTATATTCTAAAAAGATCTTTTGGATTTATATGCATCTCATTTTTAGTTGCTTGAAAAGTAAGTGTGTCATTAACTCTTCCTACGACATAACCTTTTTTAATCCAACGTCCTACTTTTAAAGAGGGAGAGATTTGATCTAAATGTGAGTAAATAGTATGAAGTCCATTTGGATGTTGAATAATAACAACATTTTCAAGCATTCCTGCATCTTTTTTAGCGTATACAATCTTGCCTTTAAAAATTGATTTCACTTTTGCTTGTTTCTTCTTTGTTTTTAAAACAATAGATTCATTAAAAAGTTCAATCTTATAAACAGGATCAAAATATTTTCCAAACTTTTTTATAACTACAAAGGAGTCTAAAGGCGAAATTGTTTTTCTTCCTCTATATCTTGATATTTTAACTCCTGAAGTTGAAGAACCTATCATTCTAACGTCGACATCAATATTATTTGCGTACTTATTATTTCTTGTATCATCTACACTATAATCGTCTTTTTTACTTTTTTTACTTTTTTTAGCTTTTCTTTTCTTTTCAAGAGCTAATTTTCTAGCTTTTGCAATTCTTTCTCTTTTTTCTTTTACTAATTCTTCTTTTTTTAAAATATTTAGTTTACCAAGTAATTCTTTTAAAGAGTTCTGCTTCTGGATAGTATTTTTTAGTTCTTGTTGATAATCTTTATGTTTGTTTTCTAAAGAAGTTAAAGATTTTGAGTATTTATTTTTTAATAAGTTTAGTATTTTCTTTTTCTTTTTTCTTTTTTCAATGTAATCACTAATTTCTTCTATTCTTTTTTGATTGTCTTTTTTATTTTGAGTAAGGAGTTCATAGCTATTGTTCAATTTCAAGATTTCATCTTTTGAACCTTGGGAAAGAATAGTATATATTTCTGAGTCGATTAATTCACTAAGACTACTTTCTCTTGCGAGTTTTAAAGCAATTGAAGAAGAAAAATCATCAATAATAACTTTTACAATTTGATTTTCACTATCTTTTTTCTCTTTGATTAGAGTTTTAGTATTTTTCTGAAGAGAACCTAGATCTTTTCTTGCTTTTTCTAACTTCTCTTGATGCTCTTTAATATCATTATTAATTGAGTCTATATTTTTTTCTAATTTTGTTAATTCTTTATTTTGATTAGTAATTTGTTTTGCAAGAATTTTAACTTGTAAATTAGTTTTCTTTTGATTTGAAGTATTTCTTTGCAATATCTCTTGGCTATTTTGTATTTTTTTTTCAATACTCTTTGTAGAAGCACTAGCAAAAGATATAATTAGCAAAATAAGAATTAAATTTTTAATCATGTTTCATTTTATATTTTATTAGTACACCTAAAATTGTCAATATTGAAATTCCAAAAGAAAGTAAGAAAATCTTAATTAAAGAGTTTTCTAAAGTCAAACTAACAACGACTATATTTGCTAAATCATTTGGTAGTAAAACTCCAATATTATCAATTAAGTAAAAAAACATTGCTGACACAATTAAAAAGGAGATTAAAGAACTAAAAATTGCATATTTTAAAATAGTTGAAGAGCTATATAAAATAGAAGCTCCATGAAGTTTTAAAATAGTAATTTTTTCATGATGTTCATAAAACCAAATTCTTATTTGTTTTGAAATCATAATAATTGAAAAAATTGCAATAATATTAAATAGTATAAAACTTATTTGACTAAGTAGTAATAAAAGCAGATAAACACTATTATGGTTTTTAGAAAAAATTTCAACTTTTCTAATATTTTTATTTTGCAATAGTTGATTTTTTATTGTTTCAAGTTCGCTTGTTGTAGGAAAAACTTCTAGTTTTATTTTATAAAAATGAGGAAGTTTTCTTTTTAATAACTCAATAGAAGAGTTTGAAAGACTTGATTTTATATTTGTAATGATTTTATCTTTTTCAAGGGTGATAATTCTTTCTACATGAATACCAGCTAGTTTTGTAATATCTTCTTTAATAAGTGGGGTATTTGTCACAACTACAATAGAATAGTCATTGGCAATTGTAAGTTTATAGTTATTTAAAATATTTGATGAAAATAAATAAATACTAAAAGAAATTAACATTGCAGTTAAAGGAATAACAAATGCAAAAGTGTTCTTAAGAAACTTCATAAATTATTCCGTCTTCAATTGATAGTTGTCTAAATCTAATTCCAAAGTTTTTTGGAACTCTATGGGTTACAACTACAACTGTAATTCCTAATTGTTCGTTTGCCCCTTTTAATAAATTCCAAACTACATCAGCTGAATAATCATCTAGGTTTCCAGTAGGTTCATCAGCTATTATAATTTTTGGATTATGAGCTAAAGCACGGGCAACTGCAACTCTTTGTTGTTCTCCTCCACTTAGTTCATTTGGATAATATCCTTGCCTATGGGAAAGTTTTACATGTGCTAACAATTTTACTGCTTGCTCTTTTGATATGTCATGAGAATAACCATTGATTTTCAAAGGAATCATAATGTTTTCTTCAATAGTCCACTCTTTAATAAGCTTATAATCTTGAAATATAATTCCAATATCTTTTCTAAGATGTCTAAGAGGTTTTCCTTTTACTCCAAAAACTTCTTGTCCTGCAATTATTAAACTTCCATGCTTTAAAGAAATATCACCATAAAAAGATTTTAAAAGAGTAGATTTTCCACTACCACTTGTTCCGCCAATGAATATAAACTCTTTCTCTTTTATGGAAAAATTACCTTTTTTGATAATGTATTTATTTTCATCATATGAAAGATATATATTCTTGGCTCTAATCATGCTTTTAACATCTTTTTAAATTTATTATGGGCTTTCATATTTGAACTTGTAGGAAGTGGTAAATCTTGAAAATATTTTGCTTTTTTATTTTCAACTAAAATATATTTACTTAAAGGTCTATCAAAACTTCCAAAAGTAATTTGAATTAAGCCTGAATCTTTTTTATCTTCAATTGTAAAAATATCTTCTATGTGTAAAAAATAGTCTTCTCCTACAATAGCTTTTGTAGAAATTGTTTTTATTATTTCATCAAAATTAATGTCATCTTTGAATGTAAAATCATAATCTAAATCAATAGCTTTATCTTCTTGATTACAAAATAAAGTAACATCATAAATATTTTTACCTTGTAGTTTCCATCTATCTTCATATTTACTTGAAATTGGTAAATCTTTATTTATATCGATTACAATTTTTCCTGTACTTAAATTTGTAAGTAATTGGGTACAATAGTCAAAATATTTTCTACTATCAGTTCTTAGTTCAAGTGTTCCTTCAAGTTTTAATACTCTTAAAGCTTCATTTATAAAGGCATTTGAGAATATTCTTCTATGTGGTTTTTTATCCCAAGGAACAGGAAAATGTACAAATATTTTCCCTACTTTATTTGAATCAATAAATTCCATAAATAATCTAGCATCATAATTAACAACTAAAATATTATCAATATTTTGTATTTCTAATTGCTTAAGTAGTTGTTCTATTGAAGGACTATGAATTTCAAGACCTATAAATTGAATATCAGGATTGGCTTTTGCTTGATGTAAAAGATGTCTTCCACTTCCAAATCCAATCTCTATTTGAATCTCTTTTTTTGTTTCAAAATCATTTATAAAATAATCAATATCTTTTAAATACCCTTGATTAGGTTTTACTTTTTGATTTACATTATGAGTATTTGAAAAAGTAATATTAGCTTCTATTGAAGAAGCATAAGAGTTTAAAGCATCTTTTATAAGATGAAGAGGAGAAACTCTTGTTACTTTATCAGCTTTTAGTAAGTAGCTTTCATCTTTTTCTCTTAGAGTTAATAAGAACTCTTTTTCATCTTTAAAAGCACAAATTTTGTATTCAGTATTTCTTTTTTTTTGAGTAAAGTTAAACGACTTTGCTACAAAGTTGAATCCAACGCCATCTTTTTTTGATGGCGTTTCTAATTTTTTATTATATTTATCAAAAACTATATGTGGCATATGCTAATTTAACTCTTTCAATTTTGGTAATACTAATTCCGTTTTATTTGTCATTTCTGACACTATCCCGAATTCATCAACAGATTGAAGAGCATAACTGTACTCAACACCTCTTACAATATCTTTGTCTTCATATCTTAAAGCTTTGATTCCTTCAATTTTAAGAGTTTTTGATTTAAAGAAATTCTCTTTTATTTTTTTAATTATATTGTAAGAAACTGCTCTTTTATCTCCTGCTTGCCAGTTTAAAATTGCTTTTTCACCTTGGATTTGAGCTAAAGTAATAATAGGTTTATTTAATTTACTTAATGTTACTCCCATTACAGAGTTTATATTTAAATCACTTTCTAAACCATCTTTATCAACAGAACTAACTTTATAAAAATAAACTTTTCCATCTTCATTTACAAAATCATTAAATTCAAGAGTTTGAGTATTTACTACTTTAACAATATCAAAGAAATTATTTGCGTTTGTACTTCTATAAATATTGTATTTGATTACATCAGATGATTCTGAAGGCTTCCAATTTAATGTGATCTTTCTTGGTAAATCATTTGTTGCTTTTAGACTTAAAATCCCCTCAGGTAAAGGCTTAGTTTGAGCTTTAACAATTTCACTAGCTTGTGATTCAATACCATCAAAAGATATAGAAGTAACTCTGTAATTATAAATTACATTATCATCTAAGTCTTCATCAATAAACTCAGCTTGTAATCTTCCTTCAACGCTACCAACTTCTTCCCATTCACTAGTTTGAGGGCTTGTTCTTTCAATTTTGTATGAGTTTACTCTTTCATTTTGGTGAGGTCTCCAAATAATTTTTATTTGTCTTGGAAGATTAGAAATTGCTTGTATAAAACTCACTCCTTCAAATTTAGGAAGAGTCGCTACTACATAATCATTTGTTGTTCTTGATTCAACTTCACCTTCTGTTGCTGCTGATATTTTATATACGTATTTTGTATTTGGTTCTAAATCTTCATCTAAATAGTGAGTTTTATATCTATTTTCAAGAGTATCAATTAGTTTTAGTTTTGCTCCATCTTTTTGCATATTTGCTCTGTAAAAATGGTATCCAACAACTCTTGGATCATCCACTTTTCTCCATTCTAAAGCAATTGAGTTCATATCAGATATTGATCTAATTGAACTAGAATCAATTACTTCTAAGCTTTCATCTATTTTTGGTGCTTTTATTTGGGATAAGTTTACTTTATTAGTACAGCCACTAACTAGTAAAACTAAAACTGTTAATGATGTTAGTTTCATTAATTTTGTCATTTATACTCTCCATGTTAAAATTGTTTTCTAAAAAGTCATGCATATCTTCACTCAAGGGGGCTTTAAAGCTCATTTTTTTATTTGTAATAGGGTGAGTTAAGTATAAAATATATGCATGTAAATAAAATCTATTTATTTTATTTAATTCGCCCTTAAATCCATATAAATTATCACCTAGAATATGCCTATTTATCGAACTTAGATGAACTCTGATTTGGTGTGTTCTACCTGTAAAAAGTTTGCATGCAATTAGGTCATATTTCTCATTATTTGAGACTTCAATTTTTGAAAAAGCTGATTTCGCATTTTTCCCATTTTCTATAATTGCCATTTTAAGACGATTACTTGGACTTCTAGCAATTGGTTTTTCGATAATTAAATCCTCTTTTAAAGGAAAATCAAGTAAGGCTAGGTAATATCTTCCCATTGATTTATTTTCAAGTTGTTTTGATAATCCTGTATGTGCTTCATTAGTTTTTGCAACAACCATAACCCCACTAGTTCCTTTGTCAAGTCTATGAACTATGCCATGCCTTTCTTCTCCACTTATTGTCGAAAGTGAGATGTTATTTAGTTTTAACCAATCAACTAAAGTTGCATCTTTAACACTTGGAGCATCATGCACTGTTAAATTATAAGGTTTATTTAATACCAAAATATATTCATCTTCATAAATTATTTCAATTTTTTTGCCCATTAGAGATTCTTTTACAAACTCTACATCTTTTATTTTTGAAATTTCTGCTTCTGGAAATGAAACTTCAATTTCTTGATTTACTTTTAATTTAAGGCCATTTTTAAGGGTTTGCTTGCCATCAACTTTTACAAAACCCTTTTTTATTAGTTGTTCAATTTGATTTCTTGAAGCCTCAATGTTAAGACTTAAGAATTTATCTAAGCGATTTACTTCATTAACAATAAAATTTTTATCCATATTTCGATACTCTTTCACTATGCGTTTATTTGATAAGAGAATTATATCTCATTTTGACTATTTATTAATTATATTTATTTTACCTTTGGTATTACTTTCTTACAATTTGATAAGTGAAACCAATACGGCATTAGCTAATAAGCAATTGGTATACTTTTCTATATCCTTGCTTGCTTTTTTTGTAGTATTTATTTTACCAATACGAAGGCATATAAGACTTATTCCTCTTTTATATTGGCTTGGAATTATATTGCTTCTAGCTGTGGAGTTTTTTGGTGAAACAAGACTTGGTGCAAAAAGGTGGCTTTCTATACCAATTGCAGGATTAACAATACAACCTAGTGAACTTTTTAAACCAGTATTTATTTTAATGCTTGGTTATTTAATCCAAATGAAGCAGCCTGAGAAGGGCGGCTATAATAGTAAAGATTTTATTTATTTTTCTTTTTATATTATATTGCCTTTTATTTTAATTGCAAAAGAACCTGATTTAGGAACTGCCCTTGTTTTATTATTAGTGGGATATGGAATTTTATTTATTGTTGGAGTTTCTTGGAAAATTTGGGCAACAATATTTGTTACTATTGCTTTAACTTCACCTTTTATTTATGGTAATTTAATTAAAGATTATCAGAAAAAAAGAATACAGGATTTTTTATCTGAAAAACCTAGTTATCAAGTACAACAATCTATTATTGCCATTGGAAATGGTGGTTTAACAGGAAAAAATACAAAAGAAGCAACTCAAACCCAACTTAAATTTTTGCCAATTGCAACAAGTGATTTTATTTTTGCATATTTTGTAGAAAGATATGGTTTTTTAGGGGCCTTTGGACTTATCTTTGTTTATGGTTTATTAATATTACATTTATTGTCCATGAATTATTATTTTCATGATGATTTTGTAATTAGGGTCTTTTCCTCCGGATTAGGTCTTTTGATATTTTTTGATATGAGTATTAATATTTTGATGGTAATTGGTTATGCTCCTGTTGTAGGGCTTCCTTTACCCATGTTCTCCTATGGTGGGAGCTCATTTATTAATTTTATTGTTTTATTTGCTATTTTAGAAAATTTATTAGCATTTAGATTTATGGATATGTATAGCTTTGAAAGGAGATTAGCATGAAGCAACAAGGTAATAGTTTTATAGGGTTTGAAGATAATTTTGAGGAATCAAAGGCTGTACTTTTTGGTGCACCATTTGATGGAACAACTTCATTTAAACCAGGAGCAAGATTTGCCCCAAGTGCAATGAGAGAAGATTCTTGGGGCTTAGAATCTTATAGTCCATATTTAGAAAAAGATTTAGAAGATTTAAAACTTTTTGATTATGGAAACCTTGAATTGCCTTTTGGAGATAAAAAAACTGCATTAAGAATGATTCAAAAACAAGTTCAAGAAATCATTGATGCAAATAAAATTCCAATTATGATTGGTGGAGAGCATTTAGTTTCCTTAGCTCCTGTTAAAGCATTATCTAAAAAATATGATGATTTAAGCATAATTCATTTTGATGCACATACAGATTTAAGAGAAGATTATTTAGGTGAATCCTTAAGTCATGCAACTGTTTTAAGACGAATTTATGACCAAGTAGGTGATGGAAAAATCAATCAATTTTGTATTCGTTCTGGTCTAAAAGAAGAATTTGAATGGGCAAAAAAACATACTCATTTGGAGAAATTTACATATAATACTTTAGAATCTTGTGTTAGAAGATTGAAAAATAAACCTGTTTATATAACAATAGATTTAGATGTGCTAGATCCTTCTGTTTTCCCAGGAACAGGAACTCCTGAACCAGGCGGAATAAACTTTCATCAAATGTTAGAAATTATAGCTATGTTAAGCAAATTAGAAAATGTTGTAGGACTTGATATTGTAGAATTAAGCCCAAAATATGATGCAAGTGGAGTTTCTACTGCTGTTGCTTGTAAAATTTTAAGAGAATTGGTTTTAGCTACTGTTAAATAGTGGTGGAATAGTGGCCGAAGTGAGTGACAATATGGGTTTATGCAAAAATTATTCATCTTTAATACCTCTTATTTAAGGCAATGAAAACTCGGTATTTTTGCACTATAATCTTGTCCTCTCCGGTGTTTTGTTATCTTTTTCTACATATTCAATTGTATTTTATTTGTTGCAAATTGATGTATTAATATTTGAATTAAATTTTGGTATGGAATAGAGTTTTCCAATGCTTTCTTTTTAAGTTCATAAATATCATTTTCATTTACTCTTATAGAAATAGCTTTTTTCTTTTGATTCTTGATATAAGATTGTAATTCTAATAATCTATCATCGATATTATTTTTACTTTCCCAAACTCCGCTTTCAACACTTTGTAATATATCTTGTTCATATTCATCTAAATTAGTCATTTGAAACTCCTTTATTATATTTTTTATTCATTTGTCTTGATGGAATTATTGTTTTTAAAAATATTGAAGTTTTATCTTCAACATAAGGAACTAAATAAACATAGTTTTTAATTTCAATTATAAATATATTTTGATTAGGATATTTTTCTTTATTTGGATGTTCTATATCATCTAATAACTTACCACTTTCAAGTGCTAATATAACATCTTCAAAACTAATATTTCTTTGCTCTTTTAAAAGTTCATTCTTTTCAAGGCTATATCTCATAGTTTTGTTTTTAATCATTTTTGATTGCCTTATTTTATATATACAATGTATTTTATTATAATTATTTTGAGATGTCAAGTGGATTCTTAAGATAACGACCGAATTAAAAAACATGGTACCTTTTTGGATATTTGCTTTTACTTCAAAGTTTAATTTAAAATTGTAACTTTAAAGCACTTAAAAGCCCGTGGGTACCTTGTTTTTTTCTATGTTTTGTTATAAGTGGTCTTTAAAATGTATTAATTTTATTTTGATTATTTTGTTTTTTATCTTATTGAATAGATAAATTCAGATTTTGAAATGCCAATATCTTTTAGTATTCCATTTAGTAAACCAATTTTTACAGTTTTCTTTTTATACACTGGTATAGTTAATGTTGATTTTTCATCATGAACAAATATTCTATGATTTCCTCTGTTTTGTCTATCAAGTCTATATCCTATAGACTTGACAAACTTTATTAATTCTTTACCAGTAATATTTGATAAAGAAGCCATTTATTTACCTTTTGAACCTTTGCTATTTGGATTCATTTGAGCACCTTTATTTCCATTCATTTTTCCATTGGCATTATTTGTACCACTTGTACCTTTATTTGAATTACTTTGATTTGCTTTATGGTTATTATTTGCCATCATTTTTCCTTTTTTTATTTATTGTTTTTTAAGATTTTTATCTTAATCCTCTGTCTTTTACCCAATCTTCATCTTCTAGTCCTCTGTCATCAATCCAGTCGGAACAATTTATATATTGAAGCATCTTTTATCCTTTTTTGATATAATTAGTACTAATTAATTGTTATCTTTCATATGAACAAAGAAATTATAATATATTGGGTAGGGACAAGTATGGGGACAAATATAAAAAATTTAGAAAAATATTTAAATTTATGGAATATATTTGATAAAAAACTAGAAGAATCAAATTTAACTTTATCTACTTTTTCTAAAAGATGGGAGAAAAACAGTAACTCTGAGGAAAAAAGTGATTATAAAATTTTTTATGATAAATTAAAAAAAATGAAAAGTAGAAAAGGTAATTTAAAGTTGGTACAGCCTTATTCTATAATTCAAATAGAAGACTATATAAAATTTTTAGATAAAGACTTTACTGCTGAAACAATAAGAGATGATGAAACTTATGAGTATTGGTTTAATTAATCTGTACAATTATAATACCTTTCTTTCAATATATTAGATAATTTTGCAGAACTATAAAATCTTGCCTTTTCAGCATCTATAAATCCACTCATTGATTCAACTGCACAAAAGCAATTATCTCTATCATTAAATCTATTTATACAAGTTCTCATCATCTTATATTCCGTTTTTACAGAAGCTCGATTTAGATTTGATATATCATCAATCATTGCACCACCAATAGCACTTAATCCAAGAACTACAATTGTTGGCAAAATAAATTCTTTATATGATCGTCCAATTAATGTTTCTTCACATTTTTTACATTTTATATCTGATGATAAATTAATTGTATTCTTATTTTCACACTTTGGACATAATAAACTTATCTCATGCTTGTTTTCTTTTTCGCTCAATTAGAATCTCCTATACTTATAACTACTTATTGAATATACATTATATAAATAAAGTACTTAAATATACTTATTTATTATATATTGACAAAAGTAGCTTATTTTAGGCGTGTTCATAAAAATATATTATAAAATACAATAATTTTTTATAAATATCATTGCTTTTATGTATGGTTTATATTGATATATTGAACTTTAATATAGATAATATATGTAAAAAGTGATAATTTAACTTTAAATAACATTTTAATATTCACTTTTTACAATTATAAAGGATGAAAAGAACTCTTTATTTGAAGAATTGATTAGATTAACTATATTTTTTAATAATTGCTTTTACTTCATCAAGAAGTTCAACAGAAGCTTCAATTTCTGCTTTTCTAATTGCGATACTTTCAATATTACAACCAACTGGAATTCCTTTTTTTTGACCATATTTATAAAGTTCTTCAAAAATATCTCGTGAAAGTTTTACAGATTCTTGTAAAATATCACCTGCTTCTTTTAAATCTTCTTCCAAATAATTTGGAACATTTATTCCAAGCCATTTCATAAAATCAAGAGTTTTAGTACTTCCACAAGGAGTTAGAGTAAAAATAATTGGTACCGCTTTATAGTTGTTTTCTTTTACATATTTTGAATAATCACTTAGAAATGTTTTTGCAGCGTGTAAATCATAAACACATTGAGTAATAAAATATTCACAAGAATTATCTTTTTTAGAAATCACTCTTAAATGCTCATCATGTTTTTTCATATGTCTTTCAGGAATTGCAATTCCACCTAAACATAAGTTATCATTTACTTCTTTTTTTAAGGAGTAAGCTTCTTTTAAAGTAATATTATTTTGTTGTTCATGGGATGCAGCACCCACAAATACAGAGTGAACTTGACTTTGTTTTGTCTCTTTAAGCCATTTCGTAAATTTTTCAGAAGTATAGTTTCCAACTGCTCTATATATGATTCTTGGTGTTTTTAATTCTTGTAAATATTTTTTTGAATATTCACAAGGATTTATTGTTTTAATAAAAGGGAAGGGTCTTTTTTCATCAGTTCTATCTGATTCATCTTGAATATCATATAAAACTAAGCCATCCACATTAAGTTTTGAAATTCTATCTATGTGTCTTTTAGCAATATCTTTTATTTCATCTTCTGTATGATTTATTTTTGGAGGTGTAATTCCATAAAGAATAATTCCACTCTCTTTATCTCTAATTTTTTGAGTTAACATCAATTACCTTAATTTTTTTATAAATATAATATATATTATTTTTATGTATTTTACTTAATACAACTTGTAATAAACATAAATCTTAATTTTTGTTTTTGATTTTGGTCTTGGATAATCTTTGTATGCAATTTCAATTGTCTCTACAGAGTTTTTATCAAGAGCTGAATATCCTGAAGAATTTATTAGTTTTAATTCACTTATATCTCCATTTGGGTGAAGAAAAAATTCAACTATATTCATTCCTTGTTGACCTGTTCTTATAGAAATAGAAGGATATCTTAAATATCTTTGTGTAATTCGCCCAATATTTTTCAGGTTTTTTTGCAAATATACTTTTTGAACTTTTGTAAAAGAATTATACTCTTCTCCATAAAGTTTTATGTAGCTTTTTGTAATATCATCTAACATATCTCTATCTAAAGGAAGAGGGTCCGCAAGAAAAAAGTTTTCAAGTGATTTTTTTGGAATAGTTTTTCTTTTTTCTTGAGATTTTATTGGAAGTCTTTTAGTAGGCGTTGGTTTAACTTCAACTCTTTTCACAGGCTTGGGAATAATTTTTTTAGCTTTTTTATGAATTCTTGTTTTCTTTTGAGGAATAATTTTTTTAGCTTCAACTTTTTTATACTCTTTAGGTATAGCTTTTTTAGCTTCAACTTTTTTAGGCTCAGTTTTAGGAGCTACTTTTTCTGGTGCTTTTGGTAAAAGTCTTACAAAGTTCACAGAAGATTTCTTTACTTCTTTTGAGCTTGACGGTTTTTCTTTTAAATCTTTTTTCTCATTAAATGAGGATATAAATAGAAAATGTAAAGATAGTGATAAAATAAAGGCTAGTATAATCAGTTTCATAACGCAATTGTAGTAAAATAATACTTTTAATTTCACTAGATTAGTTAATAATCAATACTATAGGACAAAAAATGTTTGAAAATTCTGTAAAAGCTTATGAAGAAGCAAAAGAGGTAATTCCAGGTGGTGTTGATTCACCAGTGCGTGCATTTAAATCAGTTGGAGGAACTCCACCATTTATGGATAGAGGTGAGGGCGCTTATCTAATTGATATTGATGGAAATAGATATCTTGATTTTGTACAAAGTTGGGGACCATTAATTTTTGGACATTGCGATAAAGATATTGAAGATGCAGTACTTGAAACTTGTAAAAAAGGTCTTTCTTTTGGAGCACCTACACTTTTAGAAACACAACTAGCAAGTGAAATTGTTGAAATGTTTGATAACATTGACAAGGTTAGATTTGTAAGTTCTGGGACTGAAGCTGTAATGTCAGCTATTAGACTTGCACGTGGGGTTACTGGAAAAGAGGATATTGTTAAATTTGAAGGTTGTTACCATGGACATTCAGATTCACTTTTAGTACAAGCAGGTTCTGGAATGGCTACTTTTGGGAGTCCAAGTTCTCCTGGTGTTCCAGCTGATTTAACAAAACATACCCTTTTATGCGAATATAACAACATTGATAGTGTAAAAAAATGTTTTGAAGATAGTTCTGATATTTCATGTATTATTATTGAACCAATTGCTGGAAATATGGGATTTGTTCCAGCTGATCCAGATTTTTTGAAAGCTTGTAGGGAACTTTGTGATAAGAATAATGCCTTACTTATTTTTGATGAAGTTATGTCAGGGTTTAGAGCTTCATTGAAAGGTGCAAGTGGTATTTTAGATGTTCAAGCTGATATAATTACCTTTGGGAAAGTAATTGGTGCTGGAATGCCTGTTGGTGCATTTGCTAGTTCAAAAAAGATTATGGGTGAGCTTTCTCCTGATGGCGCAATTTATCAAGCAGGAACTTTAAGTGGAAATCCAGTTGCCATGGCAGCAGGATTAACATCTTTAAGAAAATTAAAAGCAAATCCTGAAATTTATGAAGAGTTAAATAGAAAAGCAGAAAAGTTACTAAATGGCTTAAAAAAAGTTGCAAAAAATAATAATATTGGTTTTCAAGGCGATACAAGAGGTTCGATGTTTGGTTTTTTCTTTGCAGATGAAATGCCAAAAAACTTCAAAGAAGTAAGTGAATTTTGTAATTTTGATAGATTTGGAAAGTTTCACCATGAAATGATAAAAAAAGGTTTCTATTTTGCTTGTTCACAATATGAAGCTGCATTTATGTCAACGGTGATAAGTGATGAGGATATTGAAGCTTGTATAGAGGCTGCAAATGAAATTTTTAAAAATCTATAAGGAGATTTAAATGAGTAATATTATTGAAAAAAGAGTCGACTTAATTAAAAAGGCAAATATATATTTTGATGGGAAAATTACAAGTAGAAATTATACAAATGGTGAAGGTGTAATTAAATCTTTAGGTGTAATGCTTCCAGGAGACTATTCTTTTGATACAAAAGCTGCTGAGAATATAGAAATAATATCAGGAAAAGTAGAAGTTTTATTTGGAGGAATGGATAGTAACTGGGAAACTTTTAAAGATGGAGAATCTTTTGATATTCCAGCAAATTCAAGTTTTGAAATAAAAGTAGATGAGATAACAGATTATTGTTGTACTTATTTATAATTTGTAAGATTGGATAATTATGGAAAATAAAGAAGATAAAATACCAAAGCATAAAGATAAGCTAGTAGCACTAGATAGTTTATCTTTAGGTATTTCAATAGTAGTTGCAGTTGCCTTAGGTTTTGCTATTGGATATGGTCTTAAACAATGGACAGGATATACTTGGACTTTATGGTTAGGTCTTGCTTGGGGAATTGCTGCTGCTGTACTTAATGTTTATAGAGCTTATAAAAGAGCCCAAAAAACTTATGAAGGTATGGAAAATGACCCAAGATATGCACATAGAGCAAAATATGGGGATAAGTCCGACGACTACGATGAGGACTAGAAATACAATTATTAGTTTTGCAAAGGTCTTTTTTATTGTTGACCTTTGCTTAATTATTTATTCATTTATTTTTCAAGATTTATATTGGGTTTTAAATACTCAAGTAGCTTTTTTTGCTTCATTATTAATAACTATTGCTTCTTTTTTATCATATAAAAAGAATATTCAAAATAGGTTATTAAATCTTGACACTTCGAAATCAAAAAGTGGTGAAGAAAGGGATAAAGTTGATGAAATAGATGACCCTTATGATTTATATACTCAATATGAAGAAGTTCCAGAAGAAGAATTAACTCCTGAGAAAATAAAACAGATATTGCAAGAAGAAAAATCAAAAGTAAAGAAAAACTCTTTTAAAAATACTATTTTTTCAGCTAGCGGTTTTGCATCTGTTTATAGAATACTTGGATATGCTTTATTGATTTTTGGATTTTTTGCATTAAATAACAATAAGTTATTTCTAGTAATTCCCTTTTTAATTGGGATTAGTGTGGTTCCTTTATCAGTATTAGCTACAAAGTTTGTTTTTAATATTACTTTAAAACAAAAGGAAGATCAACAGTAATTTTATTCTCATTTGAACTTACTATAAAAGATGAATTTTCATCTTTATAGTTAAAAGTTTCTGTATATTCTTTAGTATTAGATAAAACTTCAACACTTATAATCGAGTGTTTTTTCCCATCTATTTTAATATATTCACCAATCTTAAGTATTACAGATGTAGTAATTATACTTGAGTCACTAAAGAAGTCATAAATTAAATTCAAAACTTTTATAAATTCATTAGCATTTATTTTAAATTCTGGAATAGAAGGATCATAATTTTTTATAAATTTTGTAGGAGATTTAATTTTTTTAGTAGATATTGTTAAATCAACTAGCGTAAAAATATTTGTAATATTTGTATTCTTAGTACTTAGTTTTGAGTGTTTTTTTACCATTGCACTTTTATAAAGTTTTGTATGAAGTTCTTCTTCATTTTCATACTTTACAGTAATTGCATAAAAAGAGTAGTTTTTGATTGTTAAATCAATATATGAGGTTTCTACTCCAAAAGATTGAGGAGCATATTTTAAAGCTAAATCAAAAAGCTCTTTTTGTTTAATTCTACTTAATAGAAATTGAGCTTCTTGATTTGAATAAATGATTTTTCCTGATGAAGAGAAAGAGATTATAGGATTTAAATCTAATTCAATCCATTCTTCAAAAAAATTCACTTTTTATTAACTTTCCACGTAATTTTTAAGGTTTTTACCAACTTTAGGATGCTTTAACTTTTTAATAGCACTTGATTCAATTTGTCTAACTCTTTCTCTTGTAACAGAAAGTTCTTTACCAATTTCTTCAAGTGTTCTATCACTTGCATCACTCATAAGACCAAATCTCATTCTAACAACAGCTTGTTCTCTTTCGTTAAGTTGCGCTAAAATTTGATCAATTTGACCTTGTAAATCTTCTTTCATAATGTTATCAACTGGTGTTGGAGCTTTTTCATCTGGTACAAAGTCTCCAAATTTACCATCATCATCAGAACCAATAGGAGCTTCAAGTGATACAGGTTCTTTAGTAATTTTAATTACTTGTTTTACTTTATCAACAGGAAGTCCCACTTCTTTTGCGATTTCATCTACATCTGGCTCTTTACCATTTTCTTGAATACCTTTTCTGATGATTTTATTGATTCTGTTAATAGTCTCAATCATATGAATTGGAATTCTAATAGTTCTAGCTTGGTCTGCAATTGCTCTTGAAATTGCCTGTCTAATCCACCAAGTTGCATAAGTAGAGAATTTATATCCCTTTTTATATTCAAACTTGTCAACAGCTTTCATAAGACCAATATTACCTTCTTGAATTAAATCTAAGAATGGTAAACCTCTATTTGTATATCTTTTTGCAATAGATACAACAAGTCTAAGGTTTGATTTAGCCATTCTTGTTTTTGCTTCATCAGTAATTTTTTTACCACGTTTAATTTGTTCTAAAACATCAATAAGTTCTTCAGGTTCTAAATCAAATCCACCTTTTGAAGCTTCTGCTGTTTGGAAAAGTTTTTTAATTTCCATATATGTAGAAACCATAGTAGCTTCAGGCACCATAGCAGTAATTTGTACTTTTGATAAATTAATAATATTATCTAAAATTTTTTGATGATTTTTTAATAAAATATCATTAAATAAAGGTAATTTATATTCTAGTTTTTTTAATTCAATATCAAAACCTGTATCTGATTTAAGTGCAGTTTCCATAGCTTTAACAATTTCAGTAATAAGTTTTGAAGTAGGTCCTAAATCTATTAAGGCTTCTTTTAAAACTTTTTTCTTAAATGCAACTGCTAAGTTAAATAGCATTTGATCTACTTCGCTATCAGATTTTGCTTCTTCTTTCGCTTGAAATTTAAGCCAATCTTTTTTTGCTTTTTCTAATATTTTAAATGAAGCAATAATTGTTTCTGCTCTTTTATCAAGTTTTTTTGTTTTCTTACTATCTAAAGATTCTTCACTCTCATCTTCAACTTGTTCTACTTCTTCAGTAGTATCAGAAGATTCAGAATCTTCATCATCAAAGTTTCTAAAAAGTTCTTTTACTTTTCTTTCTCTATTTACTAAAGGTTCTTTGTATTCTAAAATAAAATCTATTAAATATGGAACATAACAAATTGCATCAAGAATAACATCTTCGCCCATTTCAATTTTTTTAGATATTTCTATTTCTTCTTCTTTTGTAAGAAGTGGAATTTGTCCCATTTCTCTTAAATACATTCTAACAGGAGAATCAGATCTTGACCACTCTAGAAGTTCTTTATTTTTTAGAAGGTCAAATACATCATCGTCATTTTCTTTTAATTTTTTTATTAAATCTTCTTTTCTTCTAGCTTCTTCAGCATTCATTCTTTTTGCTTGTTCTTGTGAACTAATTAACGTTACGTTATATAGTTGAGTAAAAGCTAAAATTTTCTTTATATGTGCTGTTGAAGGAGCTTTAGGAAAGATTTTAATAAGTTTTTCAAATGTTAGTATTGATTCTTTGTATTCTTTTACAGTGGTTTCAATATCTTTATTTAAATCTTTTGCGCTCATAAATTGAAGTTCCTTATATGTTTTGAGGATAGGTATGTATTATACCCAAATTTACTAAAAATCTTATTAATATATTTTATTTAATCTATTATTTTTAAAATTTTAGATAAAATGGCTTTCTTTGAAAAAATTATGTAATTACTTTTTGACTAAAAAGTATTGAAAATAAGGAAAAATAATATGAATAAGATTACTGGAAAAGTTTGGAATTTTGGGGCTAATGTAGACACTGATATTATCATTGCTGCAAGATATTTAAATAGTTCAGACCCTGAGCATTTAGCCAAATATATTATGGAAGATGCTGATCCTTTATTTACAAGTAAGTTAAAAAGAGGTGATATTATAGTTGCAGGTGAAAACTTTGGTTGTGGTTCATCAAGAGAACATGCTCCAATTGCATTAAAAGCCGCTGGAGTTGCTGCTGTTGTAGCTCCATCATTTGCAAGGATTTTTTATAGAAATGCTTTCAATATGGGATTACCAATTTTTGAACTTCCTGAATCTTTAGAAATAAAAGAGGGTGAAGAAATTTCAATTGATTTAGATAATGGTGAAATCACTAATAATACAAAACAAAAAACTTATAAATTTACTCCAATCCCTGATTTTATGCAAGAATTAATTGCAACAGGTGGATTAATTAATTATGCAAAAAAAGAAATGAAGGTTAATAAATAATGAAAAAGTATAATGTTTCAATCATCAAAGGTGATGGAATTGGTCCTGAAATAATTGATGAAGCTATAAAGGTTTTAGATGCAGTTTCTGGGGTTTCTAATTTTGAATTAGATTACAAAGAGTATTTAATGGGTGGAATTGCAATAGATATAACTGGCGTTCCTCTTCCTACTGAAACAGTAACTGGTGTTTTAAACTCTGATGCATGTTTATTTGGAGCTATTGGTGGAGAAAAATGGGATACTCTTCCAAGAGAATTAAGACCTGAAACTGGACTTTTAAGCTTTAGAGAAGCTATGGGTGTTTATGCAAACTTAAGACCTGCAATTATTTATGATGAATTAGTAAATGCCTCAACATTAAAACCTGAAGTTATTGAAGGTGTTGATATTATGGTAGTAAGAGAACTTATTGGTGGTATTTATTTTGGGAAACCAAGAGCTAATGATGGACATACTGCATACAACACTATGGTTTATACAAAACCTGAAATTGTAAGAATTGGTAAAAAGGCATTTGAATTAGCAATGAAAAGAGATAAAAGAGTTTGTTCTGTTGATAAAGCAAATGTTCTTGAAGTTTCTCAATTATGGAGAGATACAATGGAAGAATTAGCTCTTGATTATCCAGAAGTAGAACTTTCTCATATGTATGTAGACAATGCAGCTATGCAACTAGTACGTAATCCAAAACAATTTGATGTTATTGTAACTGGAAATATTTTTGGGGATATTTTATCTGATACTGCTTCTATGGTTGTAGGTTCAATTGGATTATTACCATCTGCATCAACAGGTGATAAAACAGCAATATATGAACCAATTCATGGTTCAGCACCTGATATTGCAGGACAAGGAATTGCAAATCCAATAGCTACAATTGAAAGTGCTGCAATGATGTTAAGATATTCTTTTAACGAAATTGAAGCAGCTGATAAAATAGATATGGCTATAAAAAAAGCACTTAAAGATGGGTATAGAACAAAAGATTTAGCAGCATATGATGCTAAAGAAGTTGTTACAACTCAGGAAATGGGAGATATTATCGCAAATAATATTAATATTTAAGTAAAACATAGATGAAACTTTATATCAAGTTTCATCTATCATAAATAATTAAAATATATTATTTTGTATTATTATTTAGTACTTTTATGATAATATTATAATTATTTTATAATTACGGAGAAATTATGGTCCAAACTAAATTTAGACTTATAACAAGAAGTGATATGGATGGTTTAGTATGTGGAATATTATTAAAATATATTGGATTAGTAGAAGAAATAATTTTTGTTCATCCAAAAGATATGCAAGATGGCTTAGTTAAAGTATCTTCATCTGACATTACAACAAATCTTCCTTATGTAAAAGGTGTTCATTTATGTTTTGATCATCATTACTCAGAAACACTTAGAAATTCAAAAGAAAAAAATCATATTATTTATCCTGATGCTCCAAGTGCAGCAGAAGTTGTTTACCAATATTATGGGGCTGAAAATAAATTTCCTTCTTCTTTCAAAGATATAATGGATGCTTCAAATAAAGCAGATAGTGCTAATTTCTCAAAAGAAGATATCTTAAATCCAAAATCTTGGGATTTATTAAGTTTTTTAATGGATTCAAGAACTGGACTTGGAAGATTTAAAGATTTTAAAATCTCAAATTATCAACTTATGATGAATTTGATTGACTATTGTTTAAATTATAGTATTGAAGAGATTTTAGAATTAGAAGATGTAAAAGAAAGAGTTGAGTTATATTTTAAATATGAAAAAGAATTCAAAGAACAATTAAAACGTTGTTCAAAACTTATTGACAAAGTAGTTGTAATTGATTATTTAAATGAAGGAATAATTTATCCTGGTAATCGTTTTTTAGTTTATGCTATGTTCCCTAAAGTTACGGTGTCTATTCATAAAAATTTAGGAAGAAAGAAAGACATTTTAGTTTATAGTGTTGGAAAATCAATAATTAATAAAAGTTGCGAAAGTAATATAGGAGAACTAATGTTAAAACATGGTGGTGGTGGACATCGTGCCGCAGGTGGCTGTCAAGTCTCAACTGATAATGCAGATGAAGTTTTAGAAGATATAATTATGCAATTAAATTCTAAGATGGTATAAAGTGAAGAGTTTTGATACATTAGAAAAAATTCTAATACCTGTAATGATTACAGGCTTTATATTTATTGTTAGTTTATATATTGGTGTAGATATATTTTTAGGTTCAAGTATTCCAACTTCAATGAAAAACTTTATGGTTTTTTATATGACTTTATTATTGATTACTCTTGTTATAATTGCTGTTTTTGTAACTAATCGTTCTGTTAAAATGCCCATGATTGAATTAACAGAATTTTTGGACAAAATAGAAAATGACCAATATGAAGCTTTTGAAAAGAAATTTAGTAATTCTGATATTGATAATTTTGTTGCTCAAGTAAATAAATTAATTCAATACTTAGGAAAGAAAGATAAAAAAACAAATACTTTAATTAATACTTTAAAATACTCAAATAAATCTTTAGAAGAGTATCAAAAAGCCGTAGATGCCTCGGCTATTATTTCAAAATTTAATACAAGTGGTTTAATTACTTATGTAAATGATAAGTTTTTAGAAAAATCAGAATTTATTGAAAGTGAAGTCCTTGGTAAAAGTTATAATATTACAAAACATAGAGATATGAAAAATGATTTTTTCGAAAAACTTTTACTTACAATTTCAAATAAAAAAATTTGGTCAGGTGAAATAAAAAACAACAATAAGAGTAATAAGGAATATTACACTTCTACAATTATTGTGCCAATATTAGATTCCTCAGACAATATCTTAGAGTATCTCTCTTTTAGTATAGATATTACAGAGCATATTCATTCTTTGCAAAAAGCAAGGGAAGCCGAAGCTTCTAAATCAATTTTTTTAGCAACTATGTCACATGAAATAAGAACACCATTAAATGGTATTTTGGGTTTTTCAAAACTTTTAGAAAAAGCAGAAATTCCTAAAAAAGAGAGAGGATATATAGAAATTATTAATAGTAGTGCAAAATCATTACTTGGAATAATTAATGATATTTTGGATATTTCAAAAATAGATAGTGGAAAATTTGAACTTGAAAAAAGAAGATTCAATCCTTTTAAAGAGTTTGAGCCTGCTATTGAGTTATTTGTTGCAAAAGCAAGTGAAAAAGATATTGATATTCTTTTCTTTATAGACCCAAGACTCCCAAGTGAAATGATAGGGGATTCTCTTAAAATCAAACAAGTATTATCAAACTTAATTAGTAATGCTATTAAATTTACACCTAAAAATGGCGATATTAATATTAAGATTGAGTTAAAAGAGAAAAGTGATTCTTTTGCTACTGTTTTATTTAGTATAAAAGATTCAGGAATTGGTGTTCCTTTAGATAAACAAAAAACAATTTTCGACCCATTCTCTCAAGCTGATTCTAGTGTAACAAGACAATTTGGAGGTACAGGATTAGGTTTAAGTATTAGTTCAAATATAGTTTCTATTATGGGTTCAAATATTGAGCTTGATAGTAAAGAAAATAGAGGAAGCGAATTTTATTTTGAATTAGAATTAGAGTACAAAAAAACAAAAGATTTATATCCACAAATTGATACAAGTTCAAAAATTGCAATTTTTTGTTATGAATATGATTGCAGTTCTCAACTAGGAATAGTGAAAAAATATCTAACAAATTATAGCGAACCTGAAGTTACGGATAAAGAAGAAAATTTGAATGAGTACTCTTTAATTATTGGGAAATATGACGATTTAGTTAAATTAAATCTAGACAAAATCGAAGTACCATTAATTTTTATTTGTGATTATGAAGAAAAAGATATTGAAATTGAAAATGAATGTCGAATTCTAAAATCTCCAATAAATCAATCAAAACTTTATGATGCAATAGTAGATATATTAAACCCTGGAATAGAAGAAGAGTTAAAAATTGATATGGAAGCAATTAAACACTCTAATGTTACTTGTTTAATTGTTGAAGATAATATTGTAAATCAACATCTTATGGAAGCAATGCTTGCACAAAAAGGAATAAAGTCTAAAATAGCTGAAAATGGGCAAATTGCTTTAGATATTATAAAGTCTGGTGCAATTTACGATATTATTTTTATGGATATTAATATGCCTGTAATGAATGGAATTGAAGCTACTCATGCAATTATAAAATACGAAGAAGAAAATAATTTAGAACATACTCCAATCGTAGCACTTACCGCTAATGCGGTTGCTGGTGATAGAGAAAGTTTTTTAAAAGAAGGAATGGACTCTTATATTCCTAAACCTTTTGAAGAACATATGCTAGATGAAATTTTAAATAAATATATTAAATTAGAAAGAAAAAATAAAGAAATTATTTCAGAAAAAAAAGAAGAAAATATTGTGTATTCTATAGAGGATTCAGCAAATGCTTTAGGTTTAAAGCTTCCTATTTTTAAAACTATTCTGAAAACTTTTATTTCTTCAATTAATAAAGATTTAGAAGAGTTAAAAACTTATATAAAAAGTAAAGATTTAGAGCAAATAAAGCTTATTGCACATAAAATAAAAGGTGCTTCTGGAAATCTAAAAATTAACGATATATATGAAATAACGAAAGATATTGAACAAAGTGCAAAAGAAGGACTTGATTTAGATTATTTACTTAAGTTAAAAGAAATAGAAAAGTGTATAGAAAATCTTAAAAAACTTTATGAAGAGAATTCTTAAGAATTACTCTTCTAAAGCTTTTTTTAAAATCTGACAAAAGTTTTTAAAGTCTGGAAGTTTTAAATTACTTTCTCTTTGTTTTTCACCCCACATAGATTCAGGAAAATATGAATCTTCTTTAAATCTTGCCATTATATGAAAGTGAACATGTGGTAAATAATTACCAAAAGAGGCTATATTTATTTTTTCTGGATTATAATATTTTATCATCTCTTTTTCAATAATATCCAAGCACCTGAAAATTTCTAGTTTTATTTCACTTGGACACTGAGAAAACTCTTTGTATTTTTCATTTGTAAAAATTTTTACCCAAGGAATTTCACTTTTTTCTATTTGAATATTAATTAAATTATTAGTGAAAGTCATTATGTATCTCTTTTACTTCATCAATATGTTCTACAAAAATATCAACTAATTTAGGATCAAAATGTGAATTTTTTTCTTCTTTTAATAAAACAAAAGCCTCTTCAAAACTCCAAGATTGTTTATAAGGTCTTCTTGAAGTAAGGGCATCAAAAACATCTGCAATTGCTACAATTCTAGCACTTAAAGGTATTTCTTCAGCAACTTTTCCTTTTGGATATCCTGAGCCATCATATTTTTCATGATGATTTAAGGCTATTATTCCACCTTCTATTAAATAAGGGCTTTTCGTATCTTTTAATATTTCGCCACCGATATTAACATGATTTTTCATTATGGTGAATTCATCTTTTGTTAATTGGCCTTCTTTTAATAAAATACCATCAGCTATACCAACTTTGCCAATATCATGAAAAGGAGATGCATAAAAAATTATCTCTTGCTTAAGTTCATCTAATCCATAATATTTTGCAATCAATTTTGAATAATGTGCAACTCTTAATGTATGATTTGCAGTTTCTGCATCTTTATATTCAGCTGCACGACCTAAAACCATTAAAGATTCGTGTTCTCTTTTTTGAATTTCAGCCGTTGCTTTTTTTACTTCATCTTCAAGTAGCAAAGCTTTATCTTTTAATTTTAATTGTGCATTTCTAAGAGTAAGGAGATTTAAGCTACGTGCTTTGAATTCTGTCATATCAATTGGCTTTGTAAGAAAATCTGTAGCACCTACTTTTAATGCTCTAATTTTTAATTCTTGGTCATCTCCAACTGCTGTAATTACAACAACTGGTGTATCTTCATTTATTTCTCTGAATTTTTCTATAAGTTCAATACCATCAATGTGTGGCATCATATAATCAGTGTAAAGTATATCTATATTATTGTTTAATATATAATCAAGTCCTTCTTGGGGGTCATTAAATGTTTTTATATTTAAATTAAACTCCATGCCATATGCTTCAACAAGCATCAAATTAACAGGTTCATCATCTATATAAACCGCTTTTAAGTTTTCAATTTCCATTTTAAGTATAATACCTTTGTAATAAGTAGTAAAATTAAATATTATTATATCTATTTTTTGATTAGAAATATAATAATATTTTGTGATTTAAGCTTGAATAAAACCTTTAAGGCTTTATTAAACAAGCTTTAAGCAAAAATTAATTATAATCCCTTTCCATTTTTTCAACCATCAGAGAATTTTTTATAAAATGTTTTGTGTTTTATAAAGAGTTGGGTAGAACGAGAAAGAAGCAAATAGTAGTTATAGCCTCTTAGGTTATGACATTGCTTTAGCTTGACTCCGCCTATTTGTATTGTTTTGCAATATTGAAAATCGGAGCGAACTACAAAAAAGCAAGAACTTTTGTTTTTTTCTAGTAGTTCTTCCCTGTTGAAATGTGGGAATAAACACAAAAAGAGGACAGACTTATGAAAGTAAGAGCTTCAGTAAAGAAGATGTGTGACAAATGTAAAATTGTCAAAAGAAGAGGTGTCGTAAGAGTGATTTGCGAAACTAAAAAACATAAACAGAGACAAGGATAAGCATGGCTAGAATTGCAGGTGTTGATTTACCAAACAAAAAAAGAATGGAATATGCGTTAACGTATATTTTTGGAATTGGTTTACATAACTCGAGATTAATTTTAGATGCAACTGGAATCTCTTATGATAAAAGAGCACATGAATTAACAGAAGATGAAGCAGCAACAATTAGACAAGAAATCCAAAAAACATATATGGTTGAAGGTGATCTTAGAAAAAAAGTTGCTATGGATATTAAATCTTTAATGGACCTAGGTTCGTACAGAGGATTAAGACATAGAAAAGGTTTACCGTGTAGAGGGCAAAAGACTAAGACTAATGCTCGTACTAGAAAAGGTAAAAAGAAAACTGTTGGCGCAGCGGCTAAGTAAGGATATTTAGATGGCAAAAAGAAAAGTAACTAGAAAAAAAGTTGTAAAAAAGAATATTGCTGACGGTATCGTACATATAGCAGCATCATTTAATAATACAATGGTAACTATAACTGACGCTGCTGGAAATGCAATTGCGTGGAGTTCAGCAGGAAACTTAGGTTTCAAAGGAAGTAAAAAATCTACTCCTTTTGCTGCACAAGCAGCTGTTGAAGATGCAGTACAAAAAGCAATGGAACATGGTATTAAAAATCTTGGTATTAAAATCCAAGGTCCAGGTTCAGGTAGAGATACAGCAGTTAAGGCTGTTGGAGCTATTGAAGGTATTTCTGTTAAGTGGTTTAAAGATGTTACTCCTTTACCACATAATGGGTGTAGACCTCCTAAAAGAAGAAGAGTGTAAGGGGCAGTTATGGCAAGATATAGAGGACCAGTAGAAAAAATCGAGAGAAGACTTGATGCAGACCTTGGATTAAAAGGTGAAAGAAGACTTAACGGAAAATCTGCTTTAGAAAAAAGACCATTTGCTCCAGGACAACACGGACAAAGAAGAACTAAAATTTCTGAGTACGGTTTACAATTAAGAGAA